>Ga0208457_1000041_pt1 | contig 195086 bp, 176 predicted proteins | sample June2015DPH_10_1_FD_185513 | JGI IMG/M metagenome (GOLD analysis project Ga0208457, IMG submission 185513) | Peatland microbial communities from SPRUCE experiment site at the Marcell Experimental Forest, Minnesota, USA - June2015DPH_10_150... | ecosystem: Environmental > Terrestrial > Soil >... | reverse complement strand
CGTGTCATACCACCTGGCGACGGGAACGAGACCATCCTCACGGGCCGCAACGCGCTTATGGAATACTCCCGGAAGGTCCTTCCCTCTAGCCCTTAAAGACCTAAATACCTCTAGAGCTCTTACTTGTGTGGTTATTCTTTACCCCGGACGGGAGGGCCTTTTCTTACGCGAACATTCGCGGGAGGCCTTGGTTGCTACCCGTGGGTCACTGTGGTACCACGCAGGCAAGGGGCTCTGCCACGGGCACCCAGCTTAAGACATTCAGCACACCCGCTAAGGAGCGGTGCACTTCCATAGAAGTGCACAGATTCGCATGTCTGAGCGGAAGGCTAGCCTTCTGACGAGAGATACGTTATTCCAGTACAGAAGCTCCACGCACCACTATACAAACGAGATACCCACATGTATGGCGAGTTGAGAATCTGAGCGGAAGGAGACCCGGGGCACCCACGCCACCGGCGTGGGTCGTCGGGTAAGGCCGATTGCCACCCGCCTGTGGACGGCGGGTACCCGGCTACCATTGGGAGCGAAAGAATAAGGTGCGTGCGGCCGGGGGGAATTTGGCGGGGGTTTTTAAGAGAGGTCAAGGGTAGAGGGTGCGAGCGGCAGGGGGGGTTTGCACAAGTTCGTACCAGGTACCATTGGAAAACAGGAGAAAAGGGACGGCCCCGGCCAGCGCATTTGAAAACTAGCTAACTAGCAGAAAATTAGAGACATTTGGTGATACATATGCTATCTACCTGAAACCACTGACGTTATCAGGTGGAGGCATGTATGGATAAAGGGAATTCGATCAGCGACTTCTTTTCGGGCCTTACTGAACCCAGGGACTCCAATAAGAGACACAAGCTCATCGGTATTATCACCATAGCCTTGTGTGCTGTCATCTACCTTGCCAGGATACTTAGGGGTTAGGGGGTAATGTCCAAATCGCTTGCCCTGCTTTTAGGTGATCCAGCCATGTGGTATACTTCAATATCGGGGATGAAGGATAAGGATTCGATATATCAGGTTTTTCGCGGCTTTGAGGATTTCATGAAAGACCGCTGCGTCTGCGCGGCGAAAGGGGAGGGGGCCTCCGAGGAGTCGCGGGCACCACGGTCTGGCCGGGAAGGGCGTGACGAATGGGGGGCCTTTCTCGAGGCCATGAAGGACGTCAGAAGGGTGGAGCGGAGGAACGAAAGGATCGCCGGTTCCGCTAGGGAGAGGGCGGAGGCCCTAGCGCGGCCCCGACGGCGAAAGGCGCCGACCATGGGTGAGCTGCTCGCCGAGGAGTCTGCTTTCAACGTGGTCAACCTGCCGGAGTACATGGAAGGTTATGGGGAGGGAACGAGCCCCATCGTGATCGAAAAGCTGAGGAGCGGGGCTTTCTCCGTTCAGAAGGCCCTCGATCTTCACGGCCTTACGGTCCGCGACGCCTTCGACGTTTTTCACACCTTCCTGGAGGAGACTGTCCAGTCAGGGCTGCGCTGTGTCAAGGTGATCCACGGCAGGGGCCTGAAGTCGAGAGAGGGACCGGTGCTGAAGGAGAAGCTGAAGGAGTGGATCGTCCGGGCCATGCATAGGAAATGGGTGGTTGCCTTCGCAAGCTGCAGGATGGCCGAAGGCGGTCCCGGCGCCACTACGATACTCTTGAGGGCTTACGCCCGTAAGAAAAGACTGCACGTAATAGGGTAAATTCCGCCTTCCGGAATAATTCTGCTTTAAAATCGAGGGTTCATCTGTTATAAGAAGAGGATAGGCCGATTGAGAATCAGAGGACCCAGGCGAGCGGCCCGGGCGATGGGCGGGGAGCCGTTATCGCATTTACACGGTCCGACAGTCAATCGAGCCTTGAGGGGGACCATATGAAGAAAGCGGGAATAATAGGTTTGGGGAACATGGGGGAAGCGATAGCTCGCGCCCTCCTCGCAGCCGGCGGTGACACGCAGGTTCTCGGTTTCGATATAAAGGCGGAAAGGATGCGTGCGGTGGTGGGCGCCCTCCACATGGAGCCGGCGGAGAACCCCGCGGACCTGGCCGGCCGGAGCGACTATATCATACTGGCTGTCAAGCCCCAGGACGCGAAGGCGGCGATCAACGCGCTCGCTCCGGTCCTTGACGAGTCCCGCATCCTCATCTCTATCATGGCCGGGGTCACGACCTCAAGCATCGTTTCGATGCTCGACAAGCCGGCTAAGGTGGTCAGGGTCATGCCCAACATAGGCGTTGCAGTGAGGGAAGGCGCGCTGGGTGTAGCCGCAAACGACCTGCTTTCTCACGAGGAGCTGGATGGCGTCGCAGGTCTCCTTGCCCCCTTGGGCCTGGTTGTGGAGGTCACCGAGGAGCAGATGGACGCCGTAACCGCCCTGGGCGGCAGCGGTCCGGCTTTTTTCCTCTCCTTTCTGGAAGCCATGGCTGACGGCGGCGTGCGCATGGGGCTTGCCCGTGACAAAGCCTACGCGCTGGCTCTCCAGACGATCAAAGGCACGGTCTCCCTGCTTGAGAAAGAGCACGCGCACCCGGCCATTATGAAAGAGAGGGTCACGTCCCCCGGCGGCACGACTGCCGCGGGGCTCGTTACCCTGGAGGAAAGAGGCTTCAAGGGGACAGTTGTGCGGGCATTGGAGGCGGCCCAGGCCCGGGCGAGGGAGCTTTCAAGATAATGGACAACCAATACACAAGCAGCAGGCTGCAGATGGTGGAAACGCTCATCCAGCGCGGCATACGCGACCACAGGGTGCTGGAGGCCTTCCGCAAGGTCCCGCGCCATCTATTTCTAGACGAGGCCCTCTGGCCGCAGGGCTACGGGGATTATCCCCTACCCATCGGCGAAAAACAGACGATCTCGCAGCCCTACATGGTCGCCCTCATGACCGAGGTCCTCGGGCTTACCGGCACCGAGAAGGTGCTGGAGATAGGCACGGGCTCAGGATACCAGTCAGCCATACTGGCGGAGCTCGCCGAGAGGGTTTTCACCATCGAGCGCATACCGGCCCTTGCCAAGAGGGCCCGCAGGGTGCTCGACGAGCTCAGGTACACGAACGTTGTAGTACGCATAAGCGACGGGACGGAAGGGTGGCGGGACGAGAGCCCTTTTGACGCCATCATCGTGACCGCCGCTGCCCGAGAGGCGCCCGACCCGTTGATGAAGCAGCTCGACATCGGCGGGAGGATGGTCATCCCCATCGGCGATGAACACGCCCAGGAGTTGACCCTCTATATCAAAGAGGGTGAGGACCGGTATCGCGAAGAGGACTACGGCGGCTGCAGGTTCGTCAGGCTTATAGGTCAGCACGGTTGGACGAGGTGAGCTTGCGCCGCTTTCCCCATCCTACCTAGCGAGTTGTCCTCAAATCGTTCTTCGTCTGCCGAAAATGAGGGAAACGACGAAGAGTACAAGAAATACGATGAAAAGTATTTTCGCGACGGCGGCCGCTGTGCCCGCAATGCCGCCGAACCCGAGAATTCCGGCTATGATCGCAATTATCAGGAATATAATGGCCCATGTCAGCATAGATCACGACTCCTTGCCCCGGGTCCCTTCCCCGGCGGCCACCTTTTTTCTTTCTCCTTGGTCGTCCCCCGCTCTCTATCCTGATTTTCAATATAATTATGAATAGCCCTGTGTCAAGGGAGCAACGGGGCCGCCTTTCATAGCGCCGGCGCCCAAGGTCCGGCGGCCGCCCAAAAACTTCCCCACCGCTAGTTGACAATCCCCCTTCCCGAACTCAGATTAGTTTATGTAAGGCTATTGCGTGTCTCCGGCAAGCTCCCTGGAATACTATCCTTCCCCTTTTTCACGCCGCGGCCGGACGGGCTTACGGCGGAAGCCCGCCCTTCTCCCGGCCCCTTGAGCCATTCTTTCCGAAGAGGCATGCGGTTGGGGGCAACCGCTGAATGCGAACTCACTATAGGGAGGAGACAATGAAGATAGGCGTCTTGCTCTTGGTGCTTTTCTGTCTTTTTGCCTGCGCCGGCCCGCGGGCGCCCGGCGTGTCCTCCATGGGCCTCTCGGCAAGGACCGTCCAGCCCGAGTACAGGCTCAATCCGGGCGACATCATCGATGTCAAGTTCTTTTACAACCCGGAGTTGAACGAGACGATCATGGTCCGTCCCGACGGCAGGATCTCCCTCCAGCTTGCCAACGAGGTAATGGCTGCCGGGCTTACCCCCGAGGAGCTCCGCAAAGCCTTGGGCGTCCGCTACGCCAAGGAGATCAACAGGCCCGAGATCAGCGTCATCGTCCGCTCCTTCAGCATGCAGAGGGTCTACGTTGACGGCGAGGTCTTCCGTCCGGGCATGCTTCCCCTTGCGGGACCCGTCACAATCCACCAGGCCATTACCGCTGCCGGGGGCTTCAGGGAGACGGCAAGGAGGACGGACGTGATCGTAATCCGCCAGATCCAGGGCAAGCCCGTGCCCCTGAAGGTGAACATGGAAGAGGTCTTGAAGAACGAGGACCCGTCCCAGGACGTCCTTCTTGCCCCCTTCGACATAGTCTACGTGCCCCGCTCGAATATAGCCGAGGTCAACAAGTTCGTCGACCTCTACATAAGAAGGAACATCCCCATAGGGGCGGGCATAGGCGCCGGCTGGACGCTCAACTCTACTACTACGACCACGAGGTGAGCCATGGGAGAGCAAAGCATGAGAGACATCCTGACCGTCCTTTTCAAGCATAAGCGGAAGATCATCGTCACCTTCCTTTCCATCGTCATCGCAATCACCGTCGGCACCTTCCTCATCGCCCCCACCTACGAGGCCAAATCTTCCCTCCTTGTCAAGTCGGGCAGGGAGTATTTCTACACCCCGGAGGTAGGGGACGGCCGGCCGACACCCTTAAGCGCGGGCCAGGAGGAGCTCCTCAACTCGGAAGTGCAGATACTAATGAACGACGACATCATAGGCAAGGTGGTCTCTACCATAGGGCTTTCGAACATCTATCCCAAGCTCTCCGCCTTCTCCGGCGTCTCCAAGACGGACGCGGCGATCAACCGGTTCAGGAAGAGCCTGATAGTCGAGCCTGTTCGCAAGTCGAACGTAATCCAGGTCTCCTTCCAGCATTCGAACCCAGAGATCTGCGCCAAGGCGGTCAACACCCTCGTAGACCTGTTCAGGGAGAAGCACCTCCAGATCTATGCCGACCCCAAGTCGTCCTTCCTCTCCGAGCAGCTTGTAAACTACGGCCAGAGACTCAAGGACGCGGAAGGAAAGCTCGAGGCCTTCAAGCAGGCCCACGGCATCTACTCCCTCGACGAGCAGAGGGGGATACTCTTGAGACAGCGCATGGAGGCGGAGAACGCGAGGAAGGATGCGGAGAACCGCATGGGCGAGCTTAGCAGGAAGATAGTCTCCCTGAGTAGCCAGATGGCCTCTATCGAGAAGAACGTCCCCTTTACCTCCGAGGACCAGCGCTTCCGGGTGGTGGACGACGCCAATGCCCATCTCCTCACCCTGCGCATGCGCGAGCAGGAGCTTCTGGAGAAGTACAAGGAGGACAACCGGCTCGTGGTGAACGTCCGCAAGGAGATCGCCATCATCGAGGACTTCCTGAAAGCGCAGAAGGAAAACCAGACTCCCAAGGTGGTGAAGGGAAAGAACCCGGTCTATGAGGAGATGGAGAAAGAGGCCTTCAAGGCGAAGGGCGAGCTTGCCTCTCTCGAATCGAAGGGAGGGTCGCTGTCCGTGCAGGTCGCGGGCATAGAAAGGGAGCTCAAGGAGCTTGACGCGAGGACCGACGAGCTCCTTGGCCTCAAGCGGGAAAAGGAGCTTAACGAGAAGAACTTCCAGACCTACAGAGAGCGTGCCGAAGATGCGCGCATAGCGGACACAATGAACCGCGAGAAGATGGCGAACGTCTCCGTCATCCAGCCTGCCACCATACCTACCGAGCCCATCAAGCCCCGCCCGGGGTACAACTTCATCATCGCCCTCATCCTAGGTTCCGTATCGGGGCTCGGACTCGCCTTCTTCTCCGAATATACCGGCCAGCACCTCTCAACCCCGGAGGCAGCGGAGAGGAAGCTGGAGCTGCCGGTGCTGGGGAGCATAAGGGAGAAGGGCTGATCTAGGGTCGAAGTCGAGAATCAACTTGCCGTCCAGTATAAGGGGTAGGGGAAGGATCATATATAAGGGGTGAGGTAATGTACCTTAACTATTACAATTTCAGGAAAGAACCGTTCCAGATCACGCCCGATCCGGAATTCCTTTTCTTGAGTCCGAGCCACAAAGAGGCTATGGCGTCGATCATTTACGGCATCGAAGGGAAGAAGGGCTTCATAGCAATAGTGGGGGGGGTGGGGGTCGGCAAGACTACCATCCTTCGGTCGTATCTGGAGAGAGTCAACAGGGACGAGATAAAGATCATCTATATCTTCAACGCCAATCTTTCTTTCAGAAGCCTCCTGGAGACGATCTATCAGGAACTCGGCATCGCCCCACGCACTGAAGATATCTTTCTGATGGTGAACCAGCTTCACGAGGTGTTGATCGAAGAGTACAAGAAAGGTTGCACAGTGGTTCTCATAGTCGATGAAGCGCAGAACATGCCCGTCGAGACGCTGGAAAACCTGCGCATGCTGTCGAACCTAGAGACGGCGACGGACAAGTTGATCCAGATCGTTCTCATAGGACAGCCGGAATTCGACGACAAGCTGAACCGGTACGAGCTGCGGCAGCTCAAGCAGCGCATTGCAATACGGGCGACCATACTCCCTCTCACTAGAGAAGAAAGCGAGAGGTACATCAGGCACCGGCTCTCGAAGGTAATGCTTAGGGAAGAGCCGGTTCTGTCAAGGCGCGCCCTCAAAGAGATTGTGCGATATTCAAGGGGGATCCCCAGAGTCATCAACATTTTGTGCGACAACGCCTTCGTTACAGGTTACGGATACCAGAAGAAACCGGTTACCGCCAGAATAGTGAGGGAGATCTGCTCCGATTTTCATTCCGGCAAAGCTAAGGAACGGGAACATAAGCCGGAGTATTTCTTCCGGTGGAAAGCGGCCGGCATTTTCGCGCTCCTCCTTGCTTTAATCGGGGTATTCTGGCTATCTCCCTACAAGGACCATGCTTGGGACCGGTTCTTGAGCCAGGTGCAGCAATTGAAGGAAAGCCCGGCTCTGGCCAAACATGCTCAGGACATAGCTGCCGGACCGGACATGGCGGCAGAGGCTCCCGGGGCGTCCATGTCTGTTCCGGCCCCCGCGACGCCGGCGACGCAACCGCAGCCCGAAACGGCGACGGCGGTCTCCACGGCAGGGGTTGCGACGGCAGGGACCGGAACAATGGTGCAGGCGTCTCCGACCGGGCAGCCGGTCGCAACCCGGGTTGGAAGGCAGCAGCCGTCAGCGCCGGTGCCTCCCCAGGTGCTCAAGAGGCAAGGTTCCGTAGTGGTGGAAAAGGGTGATACTTTGTCAAGGCTGATTAATACCAAGTACGGCTTCTTCGACAACGAGCTTCTCCAGAAGGTGAAGCAACAAAACCCGGCCATCAAGGACGTGAACCGCATTTACGTCGGAGACACTATTATGTTGCCGGAAAACGGGAGAGGAGCCGTCCGGAGAAAATGAAGGGAACCGGGCCAAATGCCTCTTCCTTTTTATGAGGGGGTGGCTCCACGAGCTTCTGCTCGTGGAGGGGGCGACGCTAGCCCCAGTAATTGCGTTGCCGGAAAACGGGAGAGGAGCCGTCCGGAGAAAATGAAGGGAACCGGGCCAAATGCCTCTTCCTTTTTATGAGGGGGTGGCTCCACGAGCTTCCGTTAAATGCCTCTTCCTTTTTATGAGGGAGAATCCGGCCGCAGCGGCGCACCCGTAAAGCGGTTCGCCAAGTAGCTGCATTTCCGGAAATGGGAAAAGAGAGAAGGCAATGATAGACGGCCGTATAAACCGGAGACGGGGAAGGATTTTCTCGCCAATTTTTGCGAGCCGTCTCGCCAGCCATGACTACGACTTTTACGATGAGGCCTCCTTCAACGCGCATGTCCGCGTGGAGAGGAGAAGAACCGAGCGCACCATGAAGCCGCTCCTCCTTATGCTCGTTGATATCAGCAGTCTGGAGAAGGGCAAGGGCAGGACAAAGGCGATTGAGAAGATCGCCTATGCAATCTGTTCCTGTTCCAGGAAGATCGACGTAAAAGGCTGGTACAAACGTAATGCGGTTTTCGGCATCGTTTTCACCGAGCTTCCGCGCGCAGTTCATGGGATAAGGGAAAAATTGGCCGAGAAAGTAATGCGTTCCCTTTCCCGGGCGCTCAGACCGGACGAGACGCAAAAGATAAAGATCTCAACGCACATCTATCCGGAAGAGGAACAAAGCGAAATAGCGGTCAGGAACCTAATGGACTTTTATCTGTACCCCGACTTGACAAAAACACGCCGGACGCGCCTTTCTCTAATCCTGAAGAGGATAATTGACTTCGTGGGCAGCGCCGCCGCCCTTGTCGTGTTTTCCCCTCTTTTTTTGGCGATTGCCCTTGCAGTCAAATGCACTTCCCCGGGTCCGGTCCTCTTCAAGCAGCGGCGCCTGGGCGTCTCCGGCAAGGAATTTACTTTCCTCAAGTTCAGATCCATGTACATGAACAGTGACCCGGAAGATCATATCGCCTATATCAAAAAGTACATAAACGGAAATGTAGGGAACGGCGCCGATGCGGCACAGGACGACGGTATCTTCAAAATAAAGAACGACCGGCGCGTTACGTTCCTTGGCAGACTGCTTCGTAAGACCAGCCTCGACGAACTGCCCCAGTTTATCAACGTGCTGAAGGGGGATATGTCGCTCGTGGGGCCCAGACCGCCCATTCCCTACGAGTACGAGCAGTATGAAATCTGGCATCGGCGGAGGGTACTGGAAGTAAAGCCGGGCCTCACGGGACTCTGGCAAGTGAAGGGACGAAGCATTACTACTTTTGATGAAATGGTCCGCCTTGATCTGCGATATCTAAGGGAGCGCTCTTTCTGGCTCGACCTGAAGATCCTACTGCAAACGCCCGGAACGGTTATCGCATGCAAGGGCGGCTACTAGGAAGCTTCCTTGACGACCTTAACCCCCTTTCTTGCCGCCATTAGACGCATGCTCTTGAGGAGTGGTACAGGAGGCAAAAATGATTCGCATCGGTGTGATCGGCTACGGCTACTGGGGTGCCAATATTGTAAGAAATTTTAACGGTATAGAAGGCGGCAAGGTCGTTTCTATTTGTGACGTCAATCAAGAGGCCCTGAAGAGGGCCCAAAGGCTATTCCCGGGGACGGAAGTCACGCCCGACTGCCGTGAGGTGGCGGCCTCGTCCGGGATCGATGCGATAGCTGTGGTGACGCCTGTCTCCACCCATTTCGAGCTCGCCAGGCTGGCACTCCTGAACGGAAAGCATATCTTCGTGGAAAAACCGTTCACTGCGAACGTCCGTCAGGCTGAGGAACTGCTGGAACTGGCCGATAAGAAAGGCCTCCTGATCATGGTAGACCATACTTTCCTTTTTACGGGAGCGGTCAGGAAGATCAAGGAGTTCATCGAAACCGACGTCCTCGGCAAGCTTTACTATTTCGATTCCGTCCGAGTCAATCTCGGGCTTTTTCAGCATGACGTAAATGTGCTGTGGGACCTCGCTCCCCACGACCTTGCCATTATGGACCACCTTGTCGGGGGGAAGGCAAGGGCCATCGTAGCGACCGGGGAATCCCACGTTAACAGCCTGGAGGATGTGGCGTACGTTACGGTTTACCTGTCGGACAGCATGATCGCCCATTTCAACGTAAACTGGCTTTCCCCCGTGAAGGTAAGGACCACTCTCATCGGGGGAGACAAGAAGATGCTTGTCTGGAACGACCTGGACGCGGATGAGAAGATCAGGATATACGACAAAGGCGTCGAGATCAAGGGTACGGAGGGAATCTATGACCTCTTGGTAAGCTATCGCTCCGGCGACATGTGGGTCCCCAAAGTGGAGCAGGGAGAGGCGCTCAAGCTAGAATCCCAGTATTTCGTGGATTGCATCGAGAGCAACACCGCGCCTATGAACGACGGCCGGGCGGGACTCAGGGTCGTAAAGATGCTGGAGGCGGCGGACAAGTCGTTGAAGAAGAAGGGAGAGATAGTGTACCTATGACGCACTTCGTCTCATCAAACGTAATATTGGGAAAGGACGTAAAGCTCTCGAAGTTCATAAACCTCTACGGCTGCTCGGTCGGTGACAATACGAAGATCGGCGCTTTCGTCGAGATCCAAAAGAACGCAAGGGTCGGAAGGAACTGCAAGATATCGAGCCACACTTTCATTTGCGAAGGGGTGGTGATTGAGGACGAAGTTTTCATCGGCCACGGGGTTGTCTTCATTAATGACACATACCCCAGGGCGACGGCGGCAGGCCGGCTTCAGACCGAGGATGACTGGTCCGTGGAGCCTACCCTGGTCAAAAGAGGCGCATCCATAGGGTCCGGGACGACCATCCTGGCAAACGTAACCATCGGAGAGAGTGCGATAGTGGGCGCAGGAAGCGTCGTGACGACCGACGTGGCGCCAAACACGATCGTGGCCGGCAACCCCGCAAGACTGCTGAGGAAGACTGAAGAAAACCCTAAGAGGGCTGGAAGATTTAAGGGGTCCGCCTCCGCCCTAGGCTAGGAAAGGGGACGGACCGAAAGGAGAGCCACTCGCGCGTGCGATAAAGTAATGGCAAAGAGCTTTATACCGAGGAGGAATAATGATCGTACCTTTTGTTGATCTAAAGTTGCAATACGAGGCCATCAGGTCAGAGGTGGCAGTGGCCCTTCAGGGCGTGCTGGACCAGGCCGCTTTTGCCGGCGGTCCTTCCGTTGCAAGGTTCGAGAAGAGATTTGCCGAGTTCTGCGGCGTGAGGCACGCCATAGGCGTAAGCAGCGGCACGTCCGCCTTATGGCTAGCACTTCTCGCGTCCGGGATCGGCCGCGGTGACGAGGTGATAACGGTCCCGAATACCTTCATCGCTACAGTCGAGGCAATAAGTTTTACCGGCGCCAAGCCGGTATTTGTCGATGTATGCGAAGACTCCTGCCTGATGGACCCCCGCCTGCTCAAAGGGGCGATCACGCCGAGGACCAAGGCCGTAATTCCCGTCCACCTTTTCGGCCAGACGGCCGATATGGACCCCATCATGCAGATCGCGGCCGACCATGGGCTTTCCGTAATAGAGGATGCGTGCCAGGCCCACGGCTCGACCTACAAGGAAAAAAAGGCCGGCAGCATGGGGGATGCCGGTTGTTTCAGCTTCTATCCCGGAAAGAACCTCGGGGCATACGGCGAGGCAGGCGCTGTTGTTACGAACAACGACAAACTGGCCGAGAGAATCGCCATCTTGAGGGACCACGGGCAGACCCGGAAGTATTGTCACTCGATTATAGGATGGAACAGCAGGATGGACGGTTTCCAAGGGGCGATACTGGAAATCAAGCTGAAGCACCTTGAGGACTGGAACAGGGCGCGAAAAGGGCACGCCAGGCTCTACCGCGACTTTCTGTCGAAGGTCAACGGTGTGCGCTGCCCGATGGAGCAACCTTACGGAGAGCATGTCTTCCACATATACTCAATCCGGGTGGCGTGGAGGGACGAACTCATGGCTTACCTTGCGGAGAAGGGAGTTTCCTGCGCCATCCATTATCCCGTCCCGATACATCTCCAGGAGGCATATCGTTTCCTCGGCCTTCCTAAAGGCAGCTTCCCCGCAACGGAGGCGGCTGCGGAGGAGATGGTCTCGCTCCCCATGTTCGCTGAGTTGACAGACCCGCAGATCACGTATGTGGCGGACCAAATAAAGACATTCATGGAGGGACAGGCAGGGATCGATCATGTTCAAAGGGCGATTGGCGAAAGGCCGGGGTACAAAGGGATGAGGTTGAATCGACGACCGGCGGCCGGGTAGCCCGCAGCGGGTCGCCGGCGCGGCGGGCCGCAGGTGCTGGGTCGCGAGAAGCGCCCAAACTAAGAGGGACCCATGAGCTATCTCAATCACGTTGTGACGACCAAGGGTTTCATCCATTCTTTCGAGCGGTCCGCCCAGATCTTGAAGCGTTTCTGCTTGGGAAGAAAAAAGTTCCTTCAAATGATCTCGTCTCTGCAGCAGGACCTTGAAGGGGACGCCAAGATCACTTTCTGCATCACCGCCTCCCTCCTGTCGGAGAATGCGCCGCTATTCAGAAAGCTCCGGCATCTGGGCCACGATGTGGCGGCACACGGTTACGTCCATACGAACATGAAGAACAAAAGCAAGAAAGAGCAGATCGAGATTATCCGCAAATGCTCGCATGCCTTCGCGCGGTTCCAGATGCCCGTCACAGGCTTTCGCTGCCCCTACCTCAGCTATAATAACGACACCCTCGATGTGCTCAACACGGGGGGCTTTGCCTGGACGAGCAATAATATGATCCTCTGGCCCAACGGCTTGGGCGGAGGCAACGGGCGGGAGATCAAGACCTTGAGGAAGATCAACAGCCTCTACCACCTCGACTGCGCCGACAGCCGCCAGGCTCTGCCGAGGTTCAGGAACGGCTGTCTCGACATTCCCATTACCGGCCCCGACGACGAGATGCTCCTGGAGCGGTTCAGGGTCAAGAAGAGGGAAAAGATAGTGGAAATATGGATGGATGTCCTTCGGAGGACTCATGAAAGGGGCGAGCTCTTCCATCTCCTCTTCCATCCCGAGCGTTTTCGTCATATCCGGGGTTGCATCAAAGCGATCGTAGGGGGATTAAGGCGTTTCGACGAGCCCGTTTGGGTTGCCTCCCTCATGGAGATCACCGAATGGTGGAGGCAGCGGCGGGACGTGAGCTTCGAGCATGAGCACGCGGGCGACCGCTGCGTCAAGACATGGGTAAACGCGCCGGCAAGGGCCACTATGCTGGTGAAGCTTCAAACGGGCGAAGCCTTCTCGGGCGATAAGCCGTTCTTCGGGAGCTATGCTCTGGCCCGGCCCCTGGAGATGCGCAACGGCCGCAGAGCGTTCCCTTGCATCAACGGTCGGAAGGGTACCATCGGCCTTGCGGGCCGCTCTCCGATCGAGGCGGAGACTTTCCTCAAGGAGGAGGGTTTCCTCGTCGAACGCTCGAACAATCCCGACGAACACGCGGTGTTCATTGACGGCGGCCGCCAGTTCTCGCGAAAGGATGAGGCAGCAATGCTTGCGCAGATCGAAGATTCCCCCTTTCACGTGCTTCGTCTGTGGCGGTGGCCCGATGGGATGAGAAGCAGCTTCACGATATCGGCCGATGTGGACTCCGTCACGCTCATGGATTTCATCCGGCGGGCCCTGCAGTTCTAAAGGCTCGAGAGTCGGTTTGCCTTTCTTATGATTGCCGCGGTCAAGAACATAGAACAGATAGGAACCGAGGCGTGGAGCCGTTTCATCGAAAGCCACCCTCTCTCCAGCGTCTATCATCATGCAGGCTGGCATCGGGTGATAGAGAAGACTTACGGATACAAGGCCAGTTACTGCGTGATCGACGGGAAGGAAGGGATCGGCGCCGCCTTGCCCTTTGTCCTCACTCGCAGCCTGCCACTCGGAAGGCGGCTCGTCTCGTACCCGTACTCGGACGCTTGCGATCCCCTTGTCAGGGACCGGGGGGAGATGGAGGCGATTGCCAGGAAGATCGACGAGATACGGGTGGAACGGCACATAGGGTCAGCAGAGATCAGGACATATAGGCTCATGGAGAACCTGCCGGACCTGGCCTATCCGGGGAAAACATCGTACTGCAATTATACCCTCGACCTGAGGAGGGATGGTAAGCTCCTCTTCAGGTCATTCCACAAAGATTGCGTGCAGCGGGCCATCAAAAAGGCGCAGAAGTCGTCCGTCCGGGTGGTAGAGGGGAGGACCGCTGCCGACTTGATGGAATTTTACAGGCTCCACACCGCCACGAGAAAAAGGCTGGGCGTACCCGTGCAGCCCTTTAAATTCTTCCGAAACCTCTGGGAGATCCTCCACCCGCCCGGGATTGCATCCCTGCTTCTTGCGAGGGACGGGGGGACGACCATAGCCGGCGTCGTGCAGCTCAAGTTCAAAGACACCGTCTATTACAAGTTCGCCGCGTCGGAAAGCCGGTTCCTCTTGAAGAAACCGAACCACCTTATTATCTGGAGGATGATAGAGGATGCGCAAAAGGAGGGTTACCGCTGTCTCGATTTCGGCCGCACATTCACCGGAGACAGCGGGCTCATGCAATGGAAGGCCAGATGGGGAGCCGAGCGGAAGGATTTCCGCTACATCTATCCGGGGACTTCCGCTATAAGCCGGTTCAGCCAGGAGGGCAATCGGACGAATGCGATCCTGAGCGGCATCCTCAAGCGCATGCCGCGTTTTGTTGTGCGGGCGAGTGGAGAGCTCTTCTACCGATACCTGGCATAAGTGGTGAAGCGCTATCGATACGGCCCGGCCGTCCCGCCGAACAGCGTTGATAGGGCCAGACCGTTTAGAAACATCAGTAGATGAATAGCGGGCCCGTAAGCATCATCGACCCCTCGGCTGACGGAAGGTGGGATGCCTTCGTCTCCCGGGCTCCCGGCTCGTCCGTATTCCATCATTCGTCCTGGAAAAAGGTCATCGAGGAGACTTTCCACCTGAAGCCGCTCTATCTGGCTTTAGAGGACGGCGCAGACAGCCTCAGATGCGGCATCCCCTTCTTCTTGACGGACGGCTTGCTGACGGGCAAAGCGCTGATCTCGTTACCGCTATCCGATTACTGCGATATACTCACCGACGACGCGGAGGATTTTGGGAGGCTCTGGCGCAGCGCCCTGGATCAGGGCCGAGAGAACCGGGCCCGCTATGTCGAGATCCGCTTGCGGGATAAGGGGCGGATAGACCTAGGCCTGCATTCTTTGGAGAAAAGAAAGACCTACCTGAACCATTTTCTCGAGATAAAGGATGACATCGACTTCATGGAGAAGAAGGTAATCGAGAAGAGCTACAAATACGACATCAGACAGGCAACCAAAAGCGGTGTTGTCCTGAAAGCCGCAAAGAGCGAGCCGGACATGAAGCGCTACTATAGACTCTACGTATCGACGCGGGCCCATCACGGACTGCCGCCCATGCCGTACGCTTTCTTTAGGAACATGTGGCACATCCTGTCCCCGTCGAAAATGATATATCTTTTTCTGGCGTACTGGCTGGAGCGGCCCGTAGCCGGGATAATCTTCCTCAGGTATAACGATTGCCTGTATGCCCTTTCCAATTCATCGGACAGAAGGTTTCTCGATAAGAAACCGAACCATTTGCTGTGGTGGAGGGGCATTCAGCTTGCCGTCGACCTGAACCTCTCCGGTCTCGACTTCGGCAGGACGTCCCTCGACAATAGAGGGCTCAGGTTCTTCAAACAGAGATGGGGAACCAAGGAAATCCAAATTAACTATTACAGGTATGACATAAGCGTTACAAACAGGCAAGGCGGACTGCACGCACTCTCCTACCTCGAACGGGCGATGCCCCGGGTTATCAAAAGGCTCCCTTCCTGGGCGCTCAGGCCCATCGGGAACATGGTTTACAGGTATCTGTAGCGGCACTGCCGTAAATCGGCCCACAACCGTGCGGCCCGCCGTTCTAGATTTCGCGCCCCAGGGCCCACCCTGTAGACCTGTCGCCATGGACCAGAGATGGAGGTGTTATGGACCAGAGATGGATAAGTAATGCAATGAAAGAAATAAGGTCGGTCAAATCTTTTACCGGCCTGAAGAACCTAAACCAGAAACTGCTCTTCCTCATCCTCAGGGCGAGGGGCGATTTTGTAAAAGGCACTACCGTACCGCCCACTCTCCAGATAGAGCCCACTAACAATTGCAACCTCAGGTGCATTTGCTGTTCCGCGTACAGCAACGAAAGAATGCGGGGCTACATGGACTTCGGGTTCTTCTGCGGGATCATCGACGAGGCGGCGGACATAGGGGTGAAACGGATCCATCTTTACCTCCACGGGGAGCCGCTGCTCCATCCCAGAATCGGGGATATGGTACGCCATGTCAAATCGAGAGACCTGGCCCTTACCCTTGCGACGAACGGGATGCTCCTGGACGCCAAGAGAATCTCGGAGATAATGAGCGCCGGAATGACGAACGCGGACTATCTCCTCTTATCCGTGCTCGGATATTCGAGGGAGACCCACGAGAAGATCCAGAGGGGAGTCAACCACGACCAGGTGTTGGCCAACATAGCGAGGCTGACGGAGTACCGTAAGGCGCACAAGCTCAAGGGGCCGCTCATCGAAACCGTCCTCTATCGTCTGCCCGAGAACCTGGGCGAAGAGGATGACTACCGCGCGTACTGGCAGAAGAGAGTGGACAATGCGAGAATAGCGCGGGAGTCGACCCAGTACGCAGAGCTGCGGGACGGCGCCTCCAACGTCGAGTTACGCACGGAGACCTGCCACCACCTCTGGGAAAGGATGAGTATTCACTGGGACGGCAGCGTCGCGCTTTGCGTGGCCGATATAGACGGGAAACATCTGCTGGGCAACCTGCTGAAGAGCTCTATAAAGGAACTCTGGAACGGAGAGGAGATATCCCGGGTGAGGGCATTCCATAGAAAATGCGACTTCGCCGCTGTCCCTATCTGCCGCACCTGTGATTGGTAAAATCGCGAAAGAGGGAAACATGTGTATAGAGAAGCGTTTTTTTTCACAGATTGCCGCTCCGTTGCGTCGGCTTTTTATGGCCAGAGCGAATGGTCAGAAAAAAACCGTCTGCTTCGTTTACTATCAGCATTTCAATGCGCTCATTTACAGAGAGGCAAAGACGCTGCTGGAGCAGGGGCTGGAAACGGACATCGTAATCCTTCGAAGGATGCGGGCCGAAAAGGTGTTCCAAAGGTACAAAGGGATGAACATCTACGCCATCCAGGCGAGGTCGATTGCGGAGCGTAACCCCATCTCCTATTTTCTTCGCCTGTTCCTCTTCTTCCTGAAGGCTACCCTCCTGCTGACGTACCTTATGCCCGAGCGGCGCTACAGCTTGGTGCACGTTACGGCGCCGCCCGACATAATGGTCTTCTCCGCGATCATTCCGAAGCTTTTCGGCGCCCGCATCATCCTTGACATCCATGATATAGGCCCCGAGCTCTTCATGAGGAAGTTGAATATCGGCGAGGACCGGATCGTAGTGCGGATCGTAAAGCTTCTCGAGCGGCTCTCGGCCGGCTTTGCCGACCATGTCATAACCGTGACCGATTTTTGGAAAGACAAGCTGGCGGCGAGATCGGTAGATCCGTCCAAAATAACCATGCTCCTGAACGTACCGGACAACGATCTCTTCCAGCCTGTCCGCGTCCGACCCGCCGGGAACTCCTTCAACCTTTTCTACCACGGCTCAATCGAGGAGCATTTCGGCCTCGACACGCTCCTTTTGGCCATGCCCGCGATAAAGGACCATATCCCGCACGTCCTCCTCTACCTCTATTGCGGCAAAAAGGGAAGGCTTTACGCGGAATGCACAGCTCTAATAAAGAAGCTTAAGCTCAACTCGTATGTGATGTTTCATGATGCCGTCCCCTTCTACGAGCTGCCTCACAGGCTGAGCAGCGCCGACATCGGGATCGTCCCCACCAAGGACTCTGTCTTTTCAAATGAGGCGGTAAGCATGAAGGCTCTCGAATATATCTCCATGGAGATACCGATAGTCGTATCGAGGACAAAGGCCCACGATTTCTACTACGACAGCGGTATGGTCAAGTTCTTCGAACCGTGCAACCCGGCGCAGCTCGCCCAGTCGGTCATAGAGCTCTTCGAGGACGATGAAGGGAGAGCGCGTCTGGTAAAGAATGCATCGGCCTTCTTGAAGAAACACGGCTGGAATAAGGCGAAAGGGGTCTATTCGAAGATCGTCAGGGACCTGATCGAAAGGAAATAAAGACGATGTCCTTCATACTCCGGCTTCCCGCAACTGCGGCCTCCCTGTACGTCATCGCCGTTACGTCATACCTCCTGGCCATCGCCGTAGCCGCTTATTTCTTCAAGAAAAAGGCGACATACGGGGGAGCGCCTCTTCGGCTCGCCGTCGTAATACCGGCCCATAACGAAGAAGCGCATATAGGGCAGACAGTCGAATGTCTCCACAGATCGAACTATCCCAAGGGGTTCTACGCCATCTTCGTCATCGCGGATAATTGCGATGACCGGACGGAGGAGGTCGCCAGCCGGGCAGGGGCTCGCGTTTTCAGGCGGGTCGATCCGGCAAAGCGCGGTAAAGGCCGGGCCCTCGACTGGTTCCTGAGGAACCATGCTTCTGCGTACGCGCCGTATCACGCGGTCGTCATGATCGACGCGGACACCCTTACCCACGCCGATTTCCTGAAGGAGATGGCGGCAAGCCTCAAACATCCGGCCGTACAGGCCGTACAGGCGTATTATGGCGTCTCTAATGCTGCCGCGCACTGGAGGAGCGGGCTTGTTTCCGCCGCCTTCCACGTGTTCAACCATCTGAGGCCCGCCGGCCACAACTGCCTGGGCGGAACGGCGGGCCTGCGGGGCAACGGGATGGGTTTCAGAAAGGCGCTCCTCAGAGATGGATGGCCCGCCTATTCCATTATAGAAGATTACGAGTTCTCCCTGAGACTTCTAGTCAACGGCGTAATCGTTCACTACAATCCCGACGCCATGGTCTTCTCGGACATGCCGGCCGAGAGGAAAGTCGCGGAGACCCAGAGGATGCGATGGGAAGGGGGCTCCCGGCAGATGAAACATATGTTCGTGAGGCTGATTCTTAGAAGGGTCTTGAAGGAGCCGCGCGCCTGTTACTTTGATGCCCTGGCTAACTCTTTCGTCCCGCCCCTGGCGCGTCTCGTCCTCGGGCAGTTATTCTTCTTTACGGTCGGTCTTGCCCTAAATTCATCGCTGGTGTTCCCCCTGGCATGTTGTTTCGCCGTCGACATTTTTTATGTCGTCTCCGGGCTAACCCTTAGAAAGGCGGGCAGGGTTGAATGGCGCAGCTTGCTCTGGGCGCCCTTGTACGTGCTGTGGAAGGTGTACCTCTATTTCAAGATGCGGAACCAGGATCCAACTGTTTGGAAGCGGACCCGCAGGCCGTCGGAGCTTCGAGGATTACAGCACTGAAACGGCGGCGCCGGTGATCGCGGGAGCAGCCGTCCCACCGAAAGCCGTAAGGAGGCCGGGCGGGACCTTAAGTGAAGTCGCCGCCCCATCCACTTGGCAGGCGCCCGGGGCGGCGGGGGCGGGGTCACCCATTCGCGGGTCGGGCGGGCGCCGGGCCGAATGCGCGGTCGACGGGTCTCCGACAAAGGAATGACCGGCAATCGATTGCGCTTAGGTTCCCGGTATCGCGGGCCTGCTGAGCATACCCGGCCACTATATCGACGGAGGAGCATATGGAGGCGTTAAAAGTAATCATTCCGATCTACTTTATCATTTTCGTCCTCGGCGGTTTCCGGAACATAAAGATGTACCTGCTTCTCACGGGGATCGTGACCATGCCCTTCAGGACCACCTATACCATCGTGGACGTGGGGCCCTACGTAGGCTGGACGAACGGCATCAACATAGCCTTATCGGATGTCTCCTTCATCCTCCTTTTCATCTACCTCTTCATAACGAAGACAAAGTTCGAGGGGTTCTCCCGCAGACTCACCTTCGCTGCAATGCTCTTTATCGGGTCGGTGCTCCTCTCGCTGATCAATTCGACATGGTTGCGCCTGTCTTTCTTTGAAGCGATACTGATCGCCCAGGTTTTCTTCCTCTACTATATCGTCCTGACCGCGGCAATCCAAACGGAGAAAGAACTGCGCATGGTTATGGTCATGCTCATGATATCGCTCATCGTGCAGGGCACTTTCGGGACCGTCCAGTATCTTACCGGAAAGGAACTCGACATATTCAGCACGGGGAAGCCCCCGGTCGAAGAGTCCGGGGAAGACTTTCTTTCGCGGGCCCTGGGCACTATAGGAAAACCTAATGCTCTCGCAATGTATGTAGTGCCCCTCATCTTGCTCGTCACGGCATTGCTCATGAAAAGCAGGGGGTTATACAGGAGACTGGGCACGCTGGCCATCTCTGCAGGCGGCCTCGCGCTCATTCTCAGCCTTTCCCGCGGGGGGTGGGTGGCCTTTGCCGCCGCTTTCATCGTCCTCCTCTTTATACTTGCAAAAGGGGGGTACGTGAGGGCTAAAGCTCCCTTCCTGGCCCTCCTCGTTGCGGCCCTCGTAGTAGTCATGTTCTTCGGTCTGATCGAAGCCCGCCTTATGAGTCAGGAAGGGGCCGATGCGACCCAGGACCGGATTAATCTCATCAAGATCGCATGGAATATGATCAAGGACTACCCCGTTCTCGGCGTCGGGGCCAACACGTTCATGTCCGTAGTGCACAGGTACACGCGGGGTCCGGAGCTCCAGGACATTTACCTGCACATGGTCCATAACCAGTACCTTCTCGTCTTTGCGGAAACCGGTCTTGTAGGTCTCATCGCTTTCCTATGGTTCATGCTCGCCTGCTTCCGGGAATCGCGGGAATGCGTCCGGAAGCAGTCGGAGCTTTCACAGATGGTCGGTGTAAGCGTGGGCGCCGGGTTTATCGCAATGGCCGCCCACATGATGGTCGATATGTACTCGTCTCCCCTGTGCCTTAGCCTGATCTTCGTTTTCTGCGGCCTTTGCTCGGCGGCAAAGAAGGTAGGCGTTGCAGCGGGAACGGCGCCGCCTGTTCGAAAGATCGGGCGCCCCCCGCATATGACGGTGTAGCGGCAGGGAACGGGACACCGCACCGCTGATGGACAGCAGCAGGCACTATAACCTCGTCTACAAGAACTCCCTCGTCTTGACCTTTTTGAGGTTTGTCGAGCCGGCCCTCGCTATGGTGGTAATAGTGGCCGTCTCGAGGCTCCTCGGCACAGAGGCCCTTGGAGGGTATTCCTTTATCATCACCTTCATCTCCATGTTCGGCGTGATCGGCCAGTTGGGCCTGCAGGCCCTGCTCACCAGGGAGGTGGCGGCCAACAAGGAAAAGTCGTCTTCCTATGTCTCGGCGGCCCTGTTCCTCGGCCTCGGCAGCTCTATTCTGCTTGCCTTCATCATAAACGGCGCCAAGGGCTATTTCAATCTCTCCGCTGTTGTCAGCTACGGCGTCTTTCTGATGAGCCTGAACCTTTTCCCCATGTTCGTGATCGCCACCTTTGAGGCCGTCTTCATGGGATGGCAGCGAACAAAGCTCATACTCTACCAGAATCTGGCGGGCAACATCGTAAGGGTCATACTCTCCCTTGTCTTCATCGGGCTTGGCTTCGGACTCGCCTCTCTTGTCGTTGCCATCCTCATCTCGTCAGTGTTATCGGTCCTCCTATGCGCCTTCACCTATGTAAAGTGTCTCGGGAGGTTGAGCTGGCGGGTGGACCCGGGCGTCTCCCTGCGTCTGCTCAAGACCTCGCCGACTTTCCTCCTAATCACTCTCGTCGCAGTGCTCTCGGCGCGCCTCGACGTCCTTATCCTCACGAAGCTGACGAATATGACGCAGGTAGCGCTCTACGCCGCTGCGTACAAGCTCTTCGAGGCGACCATGATAGTGCCCCAGTCCTATATGAGGGCGAGCTTCCCCCATCTGTCGGCCCTCTTCCGGTCCCGGCCCGATTCATTCGGACAGACCAACAGAGACATGCTCGGGCACATGCTGCTCTATGCTTTTCCCACGGCAGCGCTGACGTTCGCTCTTGCTCCCTTCGTCATATCCGTCCTCTACGGCGCGAAGTTCTCTTCCTCGGCGACGCTCCTGCAGATACTGGCGATAGGCTTGTTACCCTGGACCATGGGCAGGACAACAGCCAACCTTTTGTTAGCAACCAACCTCCAGAGATACGACCTCATGTGCGGTACCCTTACGGTCATCACAAGCGTGGCCCTGAACGTGCTCATGATACCCCTTTACGGGGCGAAGGGCGCCGCATTTTCCAGCGCCGCAGCCTGGTCCGTTTTCTTCCTCTGCGAATTCTATTTCAGCAGAAGGGCCGGGTATCGAGTAGCGCTCATCGAAGCCATCGGCCGCCCCCTGGCGGCAGGGGTCGCTGTCTTCCTGATCGCCCGGATCACGATGCTTGGATGGATCTATGCGTCGCTGGAATGGGGCCTCCTCGCTGCCGGCGCCGCCTTTTACCTGAAGAGCGGCCGGAACAGGCGGAAGCTTGCCAGGCCTTTCGTCCTGTTCCAGGACATTTTGAGGGCATAGAAGCACGCCTGCCTTTACCTCAAAGGGGAACTAGTTTGAGCCTTGCCTATCTATGCAATTACTTTCCTTCCCTCACCGAGACCTTCATCTACAGGGAGGTTATCGAGCTGGCCCGTCGGGGCATCGGAGTCTCCATCTACTCGTTACGCAGGCCGGCGCCTTCCGGTATTTCCGAAGAATGCCGCGCTTTGTACAAAGCCACGTTCTATCTCCTGCCTGTTCCCGTCCGGTGGCTCGCCGGGAGCCACCTAAGGTTCTTCCTGCGCGCACCGGCGAAGTATGCGGCCGCCCTTTGGAAGATGCTCACGGGAAGCCATGTGCGCACTAAAGACCATGTGCGCAGCCTTATGCATTTCGGCGAGGGCGTTCCTCTGGCCGAAAGGATGCTCGCCGACGGGGTGAGCCATATACACGCCCATTTTGCCTCTCAGTCTGCCTCTGTGGCCAGGGTCGTGCACCTTCTTACGGGGATCCCTTATAGCTTTACGGGGCACGCTCACGATGTCTGGCAGGACCGGCTGCTGCTGCCGGAGAAGCTAGCCGAAGCTACCTTTGTCGTGACGTGTTCCGACGTGGCGAGGCGCTCCCTCTTAGCAGAGTCAAGCCGTGACGTCTCATCCAAGGTTCATCTCGTCTACCACGGGCTCGACGTCGACAATTTCCCCTATTGCAAAGGGGTGGAAAGGGAGAGGAACCTCATCCTGGCCGTCGGCCGTTTAACGCGAATAAAGGGTTACTCCGATTTGATAAAGGCCTGTGCGGTCCTGAAAAGCAAAGCCTTCCCTTTCCGGTGCGTGATCGTCGGGGAAGGAGAGGACCGCCGGGAGCTTGAGGGACTGATCGAGGCGAAGGAACTAACGGGCCGGGTAATTCTAAAAGGTGCCCTACCCCAGGAAGAGACTCGGGCGTACTACGGACGCGCCTGGGTCTTTGTGCTGCCCAGCGTCGATTCTCTCGACGGGAACCGCGACGGTATTCCCAACGTGCTCATGGAGGCCATGGCAAGCGGCGTACCGGTGATCACGACGACGAATTCGGGGCAGCCCGAGCTTATCCGGGACGGCCTTGACGGCCTGCTTGTCCGGCCCCGTTCGCCGGCTCAACTCGCCGAGGCGGTCATGGCAGTTTGCAGCAGCGACGCCCTTCGGGAAAGGCTGGCAAGGGCTGCCAGAAAGAGGATCGTGGAAGACTTCGACAACCGGAAGACGATCGACCCCCTGGTTCGCCTTTTCCGAGACTTCGTCTCTCCCGCCCCTCACCGCACTTTTCCGCAACTCCACCTTAACCCCCGCACGTAACCCCAAAAACCGACTCTCCTCCATCCCGGGCGACAATTGATATTTGTTGCACGACAGACGAATACGCCTTAAAATGGTAAATGGGGCGACCTAGGGGCCTTGGGAGGCCGGCCGGGTCGGCTACCTATCTCAATCCCTTATTCAACCAGGAGGAAGCGCATGAAAACAGCGATCCTTGCTTCGGTCCTTATCCTTGTATTCGTTACTGCTTCACCTGCCCAGGAAAAATCGCCCAAGACGTTGACGGAGGGATTTTTCCGCCTCTTGATGGAAGACAAGGCCCCTCAGGCGTACGATAATGTCTTTGCCGGGTCCCCGGTACCGAAGCTGAGGCCGGAAGAGTCCAGCGTGATGAGGGAGCAAACCCGGGCTGCCCTGGCGGCGAATGGGAAAATCCTTGGATACGAGCTGATCAGGGAGGAGAAATTCGGTGATTCGGTCCTGCAACTGGTGTATCTTCTGAGATCGGAAGTGATCCCGACAGTGTGGCAATTCGTTTTCTATAAGCCGAAGGCCGAGTGGTATCTGCTGGGCGTCACCTTTTTCGACGACGCCAACGGTCTGGATGCCATGCGATAGTTAGCGCCGAGGTGTGGCGTCAGGGCGCACCGGGGGCACCCCCTGTCAAAACCGGCTATTGACGAACCAATTCATCGCGGTTTATATTATTAGTCGAGGTTCGGCAGGAGGTCGGTAAGATGCCCATCTACGAGTACGAATGTCTTGACTGCGGCAAGAGATTCGAGATATTTCAGAAAATTTCCGAAGAGCCGTTAAAGGAGTGCAGGGCCTGTGGCGGCCGCCTCAACAGGCTTATCTCCATGTGCTCCTTCCAACTTAAGGGTTCGGGCTGGTACGTGACCGATTACAAATCCCCGGTGTCGGCGGCGAAAGGGAACGGCGCCAAACACGAAGGGGAGAAGCGCGAGGAGAAGAAGATAGAAGCGGAAGGCACTAAACCTGAGACAAAGACGGAAAGCGCCAAGAGCGAGACTACCGGGGGGGCGGCATGAAAGCTGGAGATAGGGTCAAATTCCCTTTCGGAAAAAAAGGAGAGATGGAAGGCACGGTCGAGAGGGTCTTCGAAAAAACCGTGTACATAAAGACGGACATGCCACACCAGAAAGGCAAGATAATCAGGAGAAAAGTAAGAGACGTAAAAGCCTAATCCTTCCCGAACGCCTGCTCTTCCAAACGAAGCCGGTAAAATCGACTAAAAAGGCTATTCCCTGTAATAGTCCTGAAGGGGTTTTACCCTCAAATCGCCTTTCTTCATAGTCTCGATGGCATTTACCACCGCCTGGGCGCCCGAGATCGTCGTGGTGTAAGGGATCTTGTACTGCACGGCCCCTGCCCTGATCAGCACCTCGTCGTTCTTCGGCTTCCTACCGCTCGGCGTGTTGATGACGAGGTGGATCTCGCCGTTCTTGATCATGTCGACCACGTGCGGTCTTCCTTCGGATACCTTGTTTACGAGGGTCGTGTCGATCCCGCTGTTCGCGAGTACTTTCCCCGTCCCTCTCGTCGCGTATATCCTGAAACCGAGGTCCGACAACTTCTTCGCGATGAAGACCACGTTCCTCTTGTCCTGGTTCTTGACGCTCAAAAAGACGTTGCCGTCGAAAGGCAGGTTCTGGCCGGCCCCAAGCTGTGACTTCCAGAAAGCGGCGCCGAAGTTGATGTCGATGCCCATCACCTCGCCCGTCGATTTCATCTCCGGCCCGAGGATTGTATCGACGCCGAAGAACCTGTTGAAAGGAAATACGGATTCCTTCACCGCGATGTGACCGACCTCCACCTCGCGCGTGATGCCGAGCTCCGAAAGCTTCAGTCCGGTCATGACCTTAGCGGCCGCCTTGGCCCATTGGACGCCCGTGGCCTTGCTTACGAAAGGGACGGTCCTCGAGGCTCTCGGGTTTACCTCGAGGACGTAGACCACATCGTTCTTGATGGCGTACTGGATATTCATGAGACCGACCACGTTCAGCTCTCTGGCGAGCTGATAGGTGTTCGCCTTTATCCGCTCTATGAGGCCGTCGTCCAACGAATAGGGAGGAAGGGCGCACGCGCTGTCCCCCGAATGGATGCCTGCCTCTTCGATATGCTCCATGATGCCCGCGACGACGCACCGGTCTCCGTCCGCCACCGCGTCCACGTCTATCTCGATGGCGTCCTCCAGGAATTTGTCTATGAGAATGGGGAGGTCAGGGGATGCCTCGTATGCCTTCTCGATGAAAGACTCCAGGTCGGCCTCCGCGTAAACGATCTCCATCGCCCGCCCTCCGAGCACGTAAGAAGGCCTGACTACGACGGGATAGCCTATGGTATGCGCCACTTCCTTGGCCTCGGCAAAAGAGGTGGCGATGCCGTTCTCCGGTTGGGTCAGCTTCAGTTTCTTGAGGAGGGCCTTGAACTTCCCCCTGTCCTCTGCGATATCGATGCTCTCGGGGGTGGTTCCGATGATGTGGACACCCGCCTTCTTCAGAGGCACCGCAAGGTTAAGAGGCGTCTGGCCGCCGAACTGGACAATGACGCCGTCGGGCCTTTCCCTCCTCACGATGTCGAGGACGTTCTCAAGAGTCAGGGGCTCGAAATAGAGCTTGTCGGAGGTGTCGTAATCGGTGCTCACCGTTTCCGGGTTGCTGTTGACCATGATGGTCTCGTAGCCCAGCTCTTTCAGCGCAAGGGCCGCATGGACGCAGCAATAGTCGAACTCTATGCCCTGACCGATCCTATTCGGCCCGCCGCCGAGTATCATGATCTTTTTCTTGCTCGACTCGCGCGACTCGTTCTCAGTCTCATAGGTGGAGTAATAATAAGGCGTGTAGGCCTCGAACTCGGCCGCGCAGGTATCGACCAGCTTGAAGACGCTCTCAATCCCATGCTCCAAGCGCCACTGCCGTACCTCGGCCTCAGTTGTGCCCAAGATAGACCCTATCTGCCTGTCCGAATAACCGTACCGTTTTGCCCTGCTCATGAGCTCGGCGGAGATTCCGCTCTGCCCGGAAAAGAGAGGGAGATCGCTCCTATAAGCCTCAAGCTCGTCCTCGAATTCAACGATCTCCTCGATATTCTTGAGGAACCAGCGGTCTATTTTAGAAAGATTGTAGATCTCGTCTATGTCGATGCCTGCTTTAAGGGCGTACCGTATAAAAAAGACCCTGTCCTTGTTGGGGACTATGAGCTTCTGCCTGATCAGCTCAAGGTCGTCCGGTCCTCTCGGGTGCCTGTCGTCCATGATCCCGTAAGTACCCGTCTCCAACGACCGGAAGCCTTTCTGCAAGGCCTCTTTGAAAGTTCTCCCTATGGCCATTGCCTCGCCCACCGATTTCATCGAGACCGTGAGCGTCTCGTCGGCACCCCTGAACTTTTCAAAGGTGAACCTCGGTACTTTCACGACGCAGTAATCGATAGTCGGCTCGAAGGAAGCGGGGGTCTTCTTCGTAATATCGTTCGGTATCTCGTCGAGGGTATAGCCGACGGCAAGCTTCGCAGCTATCTTCGCGATGGGGAAGCCAGTCGCCTTGGACGCCAGAGCCGAGCTTCGGGACACTCTGGGGTTCATCTCTATGACAACCATCTTTCCGGTGTCGGGATGGACGGCGAACTGGATATTGGACCCCCCGGTCTCGACGCCTATCTCGCGGATGATGGCGATGGCGGCATCCCTCATGGCTTGGTATTCCTTGTCCGTCAGCGTCTGGGCCGGCGCAACGGTGATGGAGTCGCCCGTATGCACGCCCATGGCGTCGAAGTTCTCGATAGAGCAAACGATGACGACGTTGTCCTTCTTGTCCCTCATCACCTCGAGCTCGTACTCCTTCCAACCGATGACGGACTCCTCTATGAGGATCTCGTTGATCATGCTGCTTTCGATGCCCCTCGCCGCGAGGGCCTCGAACTCCTCTACGTTGTATGCGACGGACGCACCGGTACCGCCCAGGGTGTAGCTCGGCCTTATGATGGCCGGAAAGCCTATCTCCCGGACGACCCTTCGCGCCTCGTCCACGCTGTGAGCGAAGCCGGACCTGGGTATTTCGAGGCCGATCCTCTCCATGGCCGCCTTGAATTCCTCTCTGTCCTCGGCTTTCTTTATGGCTGCGTAGTCTGCCCCTATCAGCTCGACCCGGTACTTCTCGAGGACGCCCCTCTCCGAGAGAATCGTCGCCAGGTTGAGCCCCGTCTGTCCGCCGAGCGTCGGCAGGAGCGCGTCCGGCCTCTCCGCCTTTATGATCGCCTCCAGCACCTCCGGTATGAGGGGCTCCACGAAGGTCCTGTCGGCCATGGCGGGATCGGTCATGATCGTGGCCGGGTTGCTGTTGATAAGGATGATCTTGTAGCCCTCCTCCCTGAGGGCCTTGCATGCCTGGCTTCCCGAGTAGTCGAACTCGCAAGCCTGGCCGATCACGATCGGTCCGGACCCGATCAGGAAAATGCTGTTGATATCCTTCCGCTTAGGCATGGCGCTCCTTTTTGAATGCCTCCATGGACTGTCTGAACTTCCCGAAAAGGCCGTAAGAATCGTGGGGGCCCGGCGACGCCTCGGGGTGAAACTGGACCGAAAAAATCGGATAGATCTCGTGCTCCATGCCTTCAAGGGTGCCGTCGTTGAGGTTTATATGCGTTGCCTTCACCGGCTGTCGCCCCAACGATTTCATGTCAACGGCAAATCCGTGGTTCTCCGATGTGATATAGACCCTGCCCGTGGCCAGCTCTTTAACGGGCTGGTTGCCCCCCCGATGGCCGAATTTGAGCTTGTACGTGTCTCCTCCGTAGGCCAGGCCGAGCAGTTGCTGTCCGAAACAGATGCCGAAGATGGGCGCTTTTCCGAAGAGCTTGCGTATCTCGATGACGATATCCGGGACTCCCTTCGGGTCTCCCGGACCGTTCGAGAGGAGGATGCCGTCCGGCGAGAAGGAGAGTATCTCGGCAGCGGTCGTGCGTGCGGGCACTACGATCACCCGGCAACCGGCTTTCTTCAACATGCGGGGTATGTTCATCTTAACGCCGAAATCCATTAAGACGACCGTCAGATCACCTTCCTCGCCGTCGAAGACATAGGGCGCACCGCACGTCACCTTTTTCACAAGGTCTATGCCGAGGATTCCCACCGAAGCCCTGGCCTTATGGACCAGGCTCTCCGGGTCCAGGTCGCTCGTCGAGATCATCGCTTTCATTGCGCCCCTTACCCTGATGTGCTTCGTAAGGGCGCGTGTGTCAACCTCCTCGATTGCCATGATCCCGTGTCGCGAGAGATAGTCGAGGAGCCCCTCCTTCGCCCTGTGATTGCTCGTGATCTTGCTGAACTCTCTGGCGACGAAGGCCTCGACCTTAGGCCCCTCGGATTCCACATCCTCATCGTTTACCCCGTAATTGCCTATCAAGGGGTAGGTCATCGTCACTATCTGTCCACGATACGAGGGGTCGGTGAGTATTTCCTGGTAGCCGGTCATGCTCGTATTGAACACGATCTCGCCTTCCTGCTCTCCCGAAAGCCCTGCTGCCCGGCCCTCAAAGCAGGCCCCGTCCTCGAGCGCGATCAACGCCTTCATGCTTCTCCTCCACAGGCCCTCACGCAGAGACCGCATATGTGGTGGCCGAGATTCCTTTTATTCTTGAACTGCTGCAGCATTGCATAGCATCCCTTGTGGTCGAAGGCTTGAGGCTCGGGCCGTATGCATGACGCAGGACAGGCACCGATACATGCAGCGCATTCGCCGCATCCGAAAGCGAGGGGACGGGCGGGCACGAGGTCCATGTCGACAAGCACCGTGTTGAGCCGCAGCCTGGCTCCGAACAGCGGATGGACAAGCAGGTTGTTGCGGCCTATCCACCCGACGCCCGCCGCCTCCGCTATGTGCTTGTGCGATATATGACCCTTCTGATTCTTCCAGTCCACCATCTGGGAGGCAGCGAAGGGCAGCGCTCGGGCGCCCATTCTTTCGATCGCCTTAGCGAGCTCGTAGGCGATGATGTCGAGCCTGTAATTGACCTGCCGGTAGTGGTGCTGATAGAAGAGGGTCGGCCCGTCCGTAAGCGTCTCCAGAACTCCCCTGGGCAATAGGAGTCCGAAGGAGATCGCAAAAGGGTAGCTGCTGGCAACATCATCCCCCAGGCAGAGGATTCCCCTGTCGTAAGAGGCGAGGGCTGCAACACCCGAGGCGTCTGCACCCAAGGCAGCTATAAGCGCCGTTAAGTCGGCCGTTTTTTCTTCCGCCGTCACTGTGTCCCCATCTTTTTGAAATGGACGAGAAGGGCAGATACCGAGGCAGGAGTGACGCCCGGGATTCGCGCCGCCTGGCCGAGGGAAAGGGGGCGCACCCTGGAAAGCTTTTCGACCACTTCCCGCGACAGGCCCGAAACCTCGTCGTATGCGATGCCGGCCGGGATCAGCCTGTCAGCGAGCCTTCTCGCCCTCTCGACCATCTCCTTCTGTCTTTCCCTATAGCCCCTATATTTTATATTCAACTCGACCTGATAAGCAATCTCCCCGCCGAAGGCACGGATGCGCTCCTCAAGGCCGGTAAGATCGCCCATGCTCACCTCCGGTCTTTTGAGCAGCTCCTCAAGGGTGGAAGGGTTCTTTATCCCCTCAAGGCCGAGGGCCTTGAGGCGCTCGTTCTCCCTTTTGGAAGGAAGAAGCCTGGTAGACGCGAGAAGGGCGCCGAGGGCCTCGATCTGCCCCTTCTTCTCCCTGACCCGCCTGATGCGCTCCTCCGATACGACCCCTATGCGACCCCCTTTTTCTGTGAGTCTGAGGTCCGCGTTGTCCTCCCTCAGGAAAAGACGGTATTCGGCCCGGGACGTGAACATCCGGTAGGGCTCGTCTACGCCCCTCGTCACCAGGTCGTCGATCATGACGCCCATATACGCCTCTTCCCTTCCGAGGACGAAGGGCGCCTCATTCCTCACCTTAAGCACCGCATTGATGCCCGCCGCAAGCCCCTGGGCCGCAGCCTCTTCGTAGCCCGTGGTCCCGTTTATCTGCCCCGCGCAAAAGAGGTTGGCCATACGCTTCGTCTCGAGGGTAGGGTAGAGCTGCGTGGGATAGACGAAATCGTACTCGATAGCGTAGCCGGGCCTTGTGATCTCCGCGTGCTCGAGCCCGGGAATGGTCCGGACCATCCCTGCCTGGACATCGAGGGGCAGGCTCGTGGATAGGCCGTTCGGATAATACTCGGCTGTGTCCCGACCTTCCGGCTCCAGAAAAACCTGATGGCGCACCCGTTCGGCGAACCTCACAACCTTGTCCTCTATGGAAGGACAATACCTAACGCCGGTACCCTTGATCCTGCCCGTGTAGAGGGGCGACCTGGGAAGGGCGGACCGTATGATATCGTGCGTCTTGCCGTTCGTATAGGTCACGTAGCAGGCTACAAGGTCGCGCTCGATAGACCCCGTAAGAAACGAAAAGGGGCGCACCGGCTGATCGCTCCACTGGGCGGGAAGTTGCGAGAAGTCTATCGTGTTGCCGTCGAGCCTGGGGCACGTGCCTGTCTTCAGCCTGCCCAGCTCTAAGCCGATCTCGGAAAGGCAGGCGGAGAGGCCCGAAGATGCAGCATCGCCCATTCTTCCGCCCGGCCCGCACTCATTGCCTATGTGGATGAGGCCGTTCAAAAAGGTGCCCGTAGTAAGCACTACCGACCTCCCCTCGATGCGCTCACCCCATGCCGTCTCGACCCCTGTCACCCGCCCCTTGTCCCAAAGCAGCCGCTCTACAGCCGCCTGCCGGAGGCGCAGACCTGGCTGACGCTCGAGGGCCGATTTCATCGCCAGGCAATAGCGAGCCTTATCCGCCTGGACGCGCGTGGCCCGCACCGCGGGCCCTTTTTTCATGTTGAGGGTCCGGAACTGGATGCCCGTCTCGTCCGTCACGCGCGCGATGCGGCCGTCAAGGGCATCGATCTCCTTCACGAGGTGGCCCTTCCCCAATCCCCCGACAGCCGGGTTGCAGGACATGTGGGCGACCCTGTCCAGGTTCATAGTCAGAAGAAGGGTCTTCGCGCCCATGCGGCTGGCGGCGAGGGCCGCTTCACAGCCCGCGTGGCCAGCGCCGACCACGATCACGTCATAGATGCCCATTCCCTTCGAGACCTCCGCGCAAGATCGGCCGCTGAGGGGCGGCGGCTTTCCCTCAGAAGGGCGCCCCTTGCCCGCATAATTGGTAGACGAAAAGATTACAAGCGGAAAGATTCAAGCCCGTGCCGATCGCGGCTACCACATAATTGTACACGCTTTTAACGCCCGAATCCATAGCCCTTTCCCTTCTCCGCCCGTCAGCCGGAGGCAACGATAAGACCGTGAAAAGGGAATCTTCGTGGATCACGCCTTCAGGGCGGTGCCGGCCTTTTCCGTTGACGGGAAACAGAGTTCCTGAATGCATTCGCCTGCAAGCAGCGAAAAGGTGTTGAAAAATTACGAAAAATATATTAAACAATCTATTTTACGAGGAGAAGCAATGAAGTATCCTATAACGCGCGAAGGCCACGAAAACCTGAAGAAGGACCTCGAGTACCTGAGGAACACGAAACGGCCCAAGATACTGGTAGCCATAGAGGAGGCCAGGGCCCACGGGGACATATCCGAAAATGCCGAGTATGAGGCCGCCAAAGAAGAATACCAGTTCCTGCATAAAAAAATCGGCGAACTCGAAGAGACGCTCAAGCAGTGCGAGATAGCGGAAATAAAAAAGAGCCCGAACGGCAAGGTAGACTTCGGCGGACGGGTTTCACTGAAGAACCTTGATACCGATGAAGAGGTTGTCTATACTGTGGTAGGACCCTTCGAATCGGATATAGAAAAAGGACGGATATCGATGAGTTCCCCCCTCGGCCGCGCGCTCATGGGAAAAGGGGTTGGGGACGAAGTGACCTTTTCAGCCCCTGGCGGCGAAAGGACCTATGAGATCATAAAGATAGCCTGGCCCCCGGCCCCCGGCGCCTGATTCCTTAAACGCTCTCAAGACCGCCTCTCAGCGCTTCTTCCCGACTTCACCTTCCGCGTAAGATTTCTTGAGCTCCCGCTTCAGGATCTTCCCGGCCGGGCTCTTGGGCATTTCCTTGACCGCTATATACTCTTTGGGCACTTTGAAAGGCGAAAGGCGGGACTTGAGAAAAGCCTTGACCTTGTCGGGCTCCAGGGTGCTCCCCGGCTTGGGCACGATAAAAGCGGCCAGCCTCTCGCCCCATTCCTTGTCGGGAAGGCCCACGACTGTGCACTCTTCTACGCCGGGCCAGCCATAGAGCGCCTCTTCTACCTCCCGGGGATAGACATTCTCGCCGCCTGTAATGACGAGGTCCTTGAGGCGGTCGACAATCGAGAGATAGCTCTCAGGGTCAAGGACGCCGATGTCGCCCGTGCGCAGCCAGCCTCCTTCCCAAAACACGGCCGCCGTTTCTTCGGGGTTGTTCAGGTACTCTTTCATCACGGCCGGCGACCTCACGCAGATCTCACCCTGCTCACCCTGCTCCACTATTCTGCCCTTAACGTCCCTTACCTGGACCTCCACGCCATGGCAGGCCTGACCGACCGTGCCCGCAACATGCCTGTCGGGATAGTAGTGGTTGAAGGTAATGGGCATACATTCCGTCATTCCGTATGATTCCGCAATTGTTATGCCTGTCCGCTCCTTCCATCGCTTGACGATCTCGAGTGCCATCGAAGCCCCGGCAGAGAAGCAGTAGCGCAGCGGCCCCAGCCTTTCCTTCAGGTCGGGAAGGCCGAGGAGCCGGATATATATGGTTGGAACGGAAAAGAACTTAGTTATGCGCCCTTTTTTGAGTATGTCGAGGATCTGATCCATGTCGAAGGCGGGCAAAAGCTCCAGGCAGCCGGAGCTGAAGATCGTGGAATTCATGATGTGCATCTGGCCGAAGACATGGTTGAAGGGAAGAAAGCACAAGGCCAGGTCGTTCTCGGTTGACCTTTCATAAACGGCAATGCTGTAGGCGGAAAAGAAGACGCCCTCGTGCTTGAGCATCACTCCCTTCGGCACCCCTGTCGTGCCACCTGTATAGAGTATGGCGGCCGCGTCCGTGCGCTCCCTGTCGACCGCCTTGAAGGTGCCCGTTCCCATGTCCATGAGACGGCTGAGGTCCATATCGCCGCCCCGGCAGATTACCTTCTCGATCCCGCTCGATGTCCGGATCTTCTCGATGTCCTGCAGTTTGCCCTCGGCTATGAAAATGAACCTGGGCCTTGCATGGCTCACCAGGTTCTTCAGCTCATCGCCGACAAGCAGGCCGGAGAGTGTTACGGCGATGCCGCCTGCTTTGAGCACCCCGAAGTAGAAAATGATCCAGTCGGCCGAATTTGGGGCGCAGAGGGCTACCAGATCGCCGGCCTTGAGACCGATTGTCATGAGGCCGGTTGCGACGCGATTTGCCCGCTCGTTGAGCTCGGCGTAGCTAAGCTCCCTGTCTCCCTCCCGGACAGCAGGCCGTCCGGGGAAAAAAAGCGCCGATTGTTCCAGGTTCGTTGCGATATTCACCAATTGCTCCTTAAAGCGGTTACGATCGTGGCTCCTCCAACCCGAAGTGCTTTTGGCAGATCTGCTGGAGGACCACTTCAACCTCCTGCCGGAAAGCTTCGTATCTCCTCATAAAATCGCGAGCCTCCTCCGTGAGTCGCGAGCCTCCCCCGGAGACGCCCCCCACCCTCCGCTCAAGGAGGGCGAAGCCGAGGCGGCTCTCCATGGTGCGGAGCATGAGCCACGCCTTCCTGTACGACATTTTCATATCGGCGGCGGCCCTGTGCAGCGACCCCGTCGCCTCGACCCTGTGTAACAGCATGTCAGGTCCCTCCCCAAAAGCCTTCCCTTCGCAGTCGAGCCATACCTTGTATGCAATCTTGAGCGGACCCATCGGTCAATTGTAACGATACTCGTGACGGCTGTCAAGCTACGGTTAGAGACTAGGCCGCGAACGTGAGCATTCTTCCCGTCCATTGCGTCCGGGGGCGACCCGTATTAGCTTCTAATAGCAAGGCCTCCGCTTGAATTAACCGGGGCCCGGCGTAATATTCTCACGAGGTGTTCCATGAAAGTCAGCGCGAGAAACGCACTTCCCGGAACTGTAGCAAGCATCAGGAAAGGGGTTGTTAACTCAGAGGTAATCCTCACTTTGAAGGGAGGAATACCGGTTGTCGCCATCATAACGAACGCGGCGGTAGACAATCTCGGATTGAAAGAGGGGATGGCCGCGTATGCGATAATCAAGGCGAGCTCCGTGATGGTCGGGGTGGAATAGCGCTCCTCAGCCTTTGCCGTCAGAAGCGGGGAAAGCTTCAGTCTCGATTCAGAACCTCCTGGTTCCCGAAGGCCCGTCCTTACGGCGTCCCCCTGCCCCTTTGCCGGTTTTTCGTTGACAGGCTTCGAAAACTGCAATAAAATATGCCAGTACGCTTCTTTGTTGCTCTATTCTTTCGTGAAGTTGAGCGGGCCAAATCCGTTGGCCTGCTTCGGTTTTCGGCCAATGCTGGGTTGACAAAATATTGCATGATGCTGACAATATTAGAATCCGGCTGGGACGTATCCCGAGAAGGAAGCATTTAGAGCCTGTTTACCGACATGCGAACTTTATTGCTCAATCCACCCTCCTTCAAGGGCTTCGACGGTAGTGCGGGTTCGCGCTACCAGGCATGCCGGGAGGTCCGTTCCTTCTGGTACCCGACCTGGCTAGCCTACCCCGCGGGAATGATCGGAGAGGCCCGGTTGCTAGATGCATCGGCCGAAGGAATGTCGCGGGAAGAGACGATCCGCGAGGCAGGCGGCTACGAATTGGTCATTATTCACACCGGTACGGCAACCTTCGAGCACGATGCGGCCCTGGCAGGCGCGATCAAGGATGGCTACCCGCAGATGATGGTCGGCATGGTCGGCCCTCACGTGACCGTCTTTCCGGAAGAGAGCCTCCTTAAGGCGCCGGCCGTAGATTTTGCTGCCGTCGGCGAATTTGACGATACTGTCGTTGAAATAGCCCGGGGCAAGGCGCTTCCCGACGTAAGGGGCATCGTCTTTCGCCGGCAAGGATCGGTTCATAGGACTGCCCAAAGGCCTCTCATCGACGACCTCGACCGTCTCCCTTTTGTGACAAGCGTCTACGCGAGGGACCTGCACATAGAGAATTACTACATAGGATATCTGAGACACCCCTATGTCTCCGTCTATGCGGGCCGGGGCTGCCGTGGCCGCTGCACTTACTGCCTGTGGCCGCAGACCATAGGGGGCGGTGTTTACCGGGTGCGGAGCGCGGACAACATCTACGAGGAGATGTCCCTGGCAAAGAAGCTCTTCCCCCAGGTAAAAGAGTTCTTCTTCGACGACGACACATTCACCGACCATCCACGGCTTGAAGAGGTCGTCCGGAAGGTCGGCACCCTGGGCATTACCTGGTCGTGCAATGCAAGGGCCAACCTATCGAAAAAAACGCTCCACGTCCTCAAAGAGAATGGGTTGCGTCTCCTAACGGTGGGATTTGAATCGGGAAATCAGAAGATTCTAACGAACGTCAGAAAAGGTATCAGCCCGGAGGGAGCGCGCAAGTTTTCGAAAGCGGCAAAAGAAGCGGGCATACTCATACACGGCACATTCATATTGGGACTCCCGGGCGAAACGAGGGAGACCATAGAAGAAACCGTGCGATTCGCGCGCGAAATTGACCCTTACAGCATCCAGGTCTCCCTTGCAGCTCCCTATCCCGGAACGGCGCTTTACGAAGAGGCAAGGCGTGAGGGCTGGCTTACCGGCGATGGGTCCGGGCTCGTGACCGACGGCATCCAGAATTCGGTTATCTCGTACCCCTGGCTCTCGAGCGAGGAGATATTCGAGGCTGTCGAGCGCTTCTACCGGCGCTTCTACCTGAGGCCTACCCCCATCTTGAGGATCCTGAAGGAGATGATCGGGGACAGGCATGAATTCACCAGGAGGATCAGGGAAGGGAGAGAGTTTTTTTCATTCATGGCCAAGCGAAAGGCAGCGCTTTCGTAGCGGAGGAGGTAAACTGGGTCAGATACCTTTGAGTGACGGCAGATATCTCGTAATCTCGGCCGATGACTTCGGCCGTTCTTCGTCGATCAACCTGGCTGTCGCGACGGCCTTCGGCCGTGGCTTGCTCACTTCGGCGAGTATCGTCGCAGGAGGCGAGGCCTTCGAAGAGGCCGCCGGCCTGGCCGTCCGGAGCCCCCGGCTTTCGGTGGGACTCCACGTTACGCTCTCGGACGGCCGCCCGGTCCTTCCGCGGGCGGCAGTTCCGGACCTGGTCGATGACGATGGCTGCTTCGCCCGTAAACCCTTGCGGGCCGGCATCGCTTACTGGAGGTTGAGAAGGTCCGTCGGCGATCAGATCGAGTCAGAGGTGCGGGCGCAGTTCGACAAGGCTGAAGCGGCCGGCATCCATCCCACCCATGTCGACTGTCACCACCACCTCCACATCCATCCTGTGCTGTTCGAGATAATTGCGAGGGAGGCGGCCAAAAGGGGCGCTGCCTGGATAAGGATTCCCAGAGAGCCCTTGCCTTTCCTTCTTCGCCTTCACGGGCCCAGGTTCGATGGAAGGGCCTTTGCCGCCTGGCTCGTTTTCGGGCTTCTTGCCCGACGGTGTCTGAGGATAGCCGGCCGGTACGGGCTGCGGGTCCTGGACAACGTCTACGGGCTCTCCGGTACCGGCAGAATAGACGAGGAATATCTCCTTGCCCTTCTGCCCCGCGTGCGAGGTGAGACGAACGAGATATATGTCCATCCTGACATGGCTTCTGTTCAGGGATTGGCAGAAATGAAAGCGGTTGCGTCAAGGCGGGTCAAGGACACGCTGAAGGCCCTGGGCTTCGTGCTCGTCGGTTTCAGGGAGCTTTCCGACCGGCCGGCGGGTCTCCGATTGGCGGCCGAAGGGGCAGCGAAAACATGAAGACGCTCATAGTGATCCTTATCGCGACCATGTGCACGGCAGTCGGAGAAACCTTCCTCAGTCTGGGCATGCGGAGGATCGGCCTGGAGAACCCTTCCTTCTGGAGGTGGTTCCTGCTCGTTGCCACAAACCCTTTCGTGCTTGTCGGGGTGTTTTGCGTGACCTGCTTCTTTTTTCTCTACCTAGCTGCCCTGTCATGGGCCGATCTCAGTTTTGTTATGCCCCTAACGGCCCTCTCCTACCTTTTTGCGGCAGTACTCGCCAGGGTTTTCCTAGGAGAACAGATCTCATGGCTGCGATGGACGGGGATCTTTGTCATCGTGGTCGGAATAGCGCTTGTGGCGGCAGAGGAGCGCCATCAACGGACAGTCGATATCCGCGCGAAAACCGCTCTCAGGTACTTCCTGGGCAAAAATAGGAGCTGACACCCATGCAGGTTTCCACGGAGGATTATGTCTCAGATGCTCATCGATAACCTTCATCTTCTCTCGCCCGAACCTGAAGAAAGGCCGTACGCCGAGTATAGCCAGGACCTAGCGGACCGGGCCTTGCAGGCCGTTGAGAAGACTGCCCACTACTTCATCCGCAGCCAGTATCCGGATGGTTACTGGTGGTTCGAGCTGGAATCGAACGTGACGATAACGGCAGAGTACCTCATGCTCCTCCACTTCGCCGGCATCGTGGACGACGAGAGGGATAGGAAGGTTGCCAACTATATCCTGAAGCATCAGCGACCTGACGGGACATGGGCGATATACAAGGGCGGCAGGGGCGACATCAGCACGAGCGTGGAGGCTTACTTCGCCCTGAAGCTGGCGGGGTATTCCTCGCAGGACCCGCGCATGACGCGGGCGCGAGAGTTCGTCAACGAAGCGGGTGGTCCGGGAGAAACAAGGTTCTTCACCAAGATATTCCTTGCCCTTTTCGGCCAGTACGACTGGAAAGCGATCCCGTCGGTCCCGGTAGAGATCGTGCTCGTGCCTCCGTGGTTCCCCATCAACATCTATAACTTTTCAAGCTGGGCAAGGGCCACCTTTGTTCCATTGTCTGTCGTCCTAGATGCAAAACCCGTCAGGGCAATAAGCGATGGCCGGGGCATTTCCGAGCTCTTCGTCGGGGACGAAGCCGGCAGGTCGCGTACGAGGCGGGAGCCGATCCTCTCATGGAAGCGCTTCTTCTCGCAGCTCGACAGGCTGATAAAGGCAACCGAGGAGAGCCGCCTCCGGTCATGGAGAAAGAAGGGTCTGGAGCAGGCCCTTCGCTGGGTGCGTGAACATCAGGAGGAGACAGGCGACTGGGGCGGGATACAACCGGCAATGGTCAATTCCATCCTCGCCCTCCTCGTCCAGGGCCACGACCTCTCATTCGAGCCGGTGAGGAAAGGATTAGAAGCGCTGGAAAGGTTTACCATCGAGCGGGAGGACGAGATGCTCCTCCAGTCGTGCATCTCCCCCGTGTGGGACACGGCCCTTACTGCCCTTGCCCTTACTTCTTCGGGTATGAAGGAAAACCACCCGGTCCTGACAAAGGCCTGCCAGTGGCTGGCAGATAAGCAGATCTTTAAGAAGGGAGACTGGAGTGTGAAGAGGCCCGACCTTGAGCCGGGCGGGTGGGCTTTTGAATTCGTCAACAACTGGTACCCCGATGTGGACGACACCGCCATAGTGCTTATGCTTGTGAACAAGTGCGGAGAGGAAAGGTTCCTCACGCCCGAGAATCACAAAAGAGCGGTCGAGTGGGTACTCGGCATGCAGGGTAAAGACGGCGGATGGGGGGCCTTCGATGTCGACAACAACGCGGAGGTGCTGAACCAGATACCCTTCGGGGACCTTGAGGCTATGATAGACCCTAGCACGCCCGATATCACCGGGAGGGTCCTCGAGCTGCTCGGCTGCATCGGCTACCCCCGCTCCCATAAAATCGTAAAGGCGGCTGTCAGGTTCCTCAAGAAAACGCAGGAGAAGGACGGGCTCTGGTACGGCAGATGGGGGGTAAACTACCTATACGGGACATGGTCTGTCCTTGCAGGCCTGAACTCCATCCGGGAGAACATGACGAGACCCTATGTGAGAAAAGCTGTGGCTACCCTCAAGGAATGGCAGAACGCCGACGGCGGATGGGGTGAGGCTTGTGAATCCTACGCGAACCCGCGGGCGAGGATGCCCTGGAAAAGCACCGCCTCTCAGACCGCCTGGGTGGTCATGGCGCTGATAGCAGCCGGAGAGGGTATGTGCCGGGAAGTGATTAATGGAGTGCGGTTCCTCCTCCAGACGCAGGCTCCCGACGGGACCTGGGCGGAGGAGGATTTCACGGCCACCGGTTTTCCTAAGCATTTCATGATAAAATATCACAACTATCGGAACTGCTTCCCTCTCATGGCTATAGGCAGATTTCTCGCGGCGGCCCAAAAGGGCAAATCTCCCCGATAATGACGAAGGCTTTGGTGACTGGAGCGACCGGTTTTATCGGGTACCACGTGGCAAAGGTTCTCGAAAAGAAGGGTATCGCCGTACGCGCCCTCGTGCGGGAGGGCTCGGAACTTTCCGCATTCGCGGCCATCGACGCGGAGCAGGTGCGGGGCGACCTTCGGGATTATGGGGCCGTCCTCCGGGCCGAAAGAGGCTGCGACAAGGTCTACCACGTGGGCGCAGATTATCGGCTGTGGGTGCGGGACCCGCAAACCATGTACGATGTGAACGTCAAGGGCACGGTCAACGTTATGCGGGGGGCGCTGGAAGCAGGCGTCTCAAAGGTGGTCTACACCAGCACCGTAGGCGTGCTCTCGCAGGAGAAAAATGGGAAGCCGGGCAACGAGGCAACGATCGCCCGCATCGAGGACATGACGGGACATTACAAAAGGTCGAAATTCCTCGCGGAGAAAGAGGTATTGGGCTTCGTCGAAAAAGGGCTGAACGCCGTGATCGTCAACCCCACTGCGCCAATTGGCGCTATGGACAGAAAACCGACACCCACGGGAAAGATAATAGTCGATTTTCTGAATGGGAGGATGCCGGCCTATCTCGATACGGGTCTCAATTTCGTGGATGTGGAGGATGTGGCAGAAGCGCATGTGTCTGCATCGGAGTCGGGCGTTACCGGGGAGAGGTACATATTGGGGAACGCCAACCTCACATTGAAACAGTTCCTTGGGATCCTGGCCGGACTGACCGGGAGGGAGCCGCCCCGGTGGAGGCTTCCCTATTGGCCTGTGCTCTGTCTCGCCAGGCTGAGTGAGGGCCTCTCCAAGGTGACGCGGACCAGGCCGGCGATTCCCGTTGACGGCGTCCGGATGGCGCGCCATTACATGTTTTTCGATTGCTCGAAGGCAGTAAGGGATCTGGGGATGGCGCAGAATTCAGTTGAAATGGCGGCCCGGAAGGCAATAGAATGGTATATAGGGAAAGGTTACGTAAAGAGGCCTTTGTCGGGGGGATAACATGACTGAGAACGATCTCGACAAAAGGAAGGACCCGGCGGACAGACGGCTCGGAGACGAGTGGCTCGACTGGAACGGGTCGACGGACCCCAATGACTCAGAGATTGACGAGAAGCTCACCACGTTTCTCACGCTGGCCGCCGGCGCGGTCCTTATATTTCTCGCGTGCTTGCAGCTAGGGTGGTATCTCGCCAAGCCCAGGTTCGAACAGCTTAGCCCGCTTCTATCGAGCCTCATCGAGTGGTCGGCCCTGGCGCTGGCCGCCATGGTCTTTATTCTGGTAGTGCTGGAGACGATCCTCCTCTTCAAATTCCGAAAATCGCTCTTCCCGTATATCTGGGGGGCGAAGTTTCTCCTGTCCCTTCTCTCGAAGAGCCTATGGCTCGGAGAGAAGCTCGGTATAAACAGGGACAGGGTGAGCAACTCCTTTATCAAGGTCCACAACCTGATGGTAAAAAGCCACGCCAGGGAGCTGAATGCGGACACGCTCCTGATCCTTCTGCCCCGGTGCCTTGAAAAGGATGCCAGACGGCAGGTAGTAGAGAGGGCTAACGGGAGGGCCGTCCAGGTCGTCACTGCCGCGGGCGGCGAAGAAGCAAGGAAGGCGATCAGGCAATACAGACCCTCCTTGATCCTTGCGATCGCGTGCGAAAGGGACCTCATCAGCGGCATCAGGGACGTGGCTGAGAAGATACCCGTCCTCGCCATACCGAACAAGAGGCCGGAGGGACCATGCAAGAATACGCATCTGCAGCTCGATGCCCTTGATGACGCCCTCTCGTTTATCACGGCCAGGACGGGCAAGGCCACCAACCATTGAAGCCTCCGGCCCGAAGCCCCAGCTGAGTGCAGCGCCATGCGTTTTTCACCAGGTCTTTCAGCGGCCCTCACGGGCCATTTTTTTAAGAACGCCCTCGCGGGACGGAAGCTGTTTCCCCTTGTCCTCATGTTGGAGCCGACGCACAGGTGCAATCTCTCGTGCGCCGGCTGCGACCGTATAAGACTCTATGAAAAGAGCCATGCACCCGACCTCACGCTCGATGAATGCTTTGAAGCCGTCTCGTCGTCAGGCGCCCCGGTGGTTACGGTTACGGGCGGCGAACCGCTCCTGTACGCCGGCTTGAAAGAGCTTCTCGCGGGTCTTTTCAATATGAGACGGCACGTGTATCTTTGCACGAACGGACTGCTGGCGAGCTCTTTCGTAGGGGCTTTCGCGCCCGACCGACGCCTGACGCTCAGTTTCCATGTCGATGGCACAGAAGAAACGCACGATCGCGTGACAGGCCGGCCGGGGTCATTCGCGACGACAATTGAAGCCATAAAGCGTGCCAAAGAGAGGGGTTTCCGTGTGTGGACGAACACCTCAATCTACAAATGGACTCAAACGAAGCGCCTGATCGACCTCTTCTCCCTTTTGAAAGATCTACGGGTGGACGGTATTCTTGTCTCGCCTGCCTTCGGGTATGAGAGCGTCCGTGACGATATTTTCCTGTCAAAGGAGGAGGCAGCGGTAAAATTCACAGAGATGCGAAAGAGTCTTCGCGGCCTCCCGATGACCGGCACCCCTCTCTACTTCGATTTCCTTGAGGGAAAAGGGGAGATGGCTTGCACCCCCTGGGGCAGCCCGACGCGAAACCCCTTTGGCTGGAAGTCGCCCTGTTATCTCATTACCGATACTTACCACGCCTCTTTTTCCGACCTTATGGAAAAGACCGAGTGGAAGGCATACGGGCCGGGCAGGGACGAACGCTGCACGAATTGCATGGTCCACAGCGGCTTCGAGCCGACCGCGATGCGGAAGGTATTCACCTGTCCCCGGACGATGCTCCGCCTTTTGTTGTGGAACATCCTTCCCTCCTGATGGAAGCACTCCTGTCCCAAATCCTGGGCACGATCGCGCTGAGACCCTATTTCGTCGCCTTTCTTCTATCCTATTTCCTGGCCTGTTCGCTCCATCTCGGATTGAAGCGGGCCCTCCTCTTCGCGGTCTTCGGATACGCTATAGCGTGGGCCTCTGAATACTCATCCATACATAACGGCGTCCCTTACGGCCGCTATTTTTATATCGAAGCGACAAGGGGACGGGAGCTTTGGGTCCTCGGCGTGCCGTTCATGGATTCGATGAGCTTTGTCTTCCTCGCTTATGCATCCTACACGATGGCCCTTTTCACGATCTCCCCCGTGTTGCCGGCAGGCGGCCTCTACCTGCTTGAAACCAGAAAGATCAGAGGCTCATTCGGGGTGCGCCTCATGGGGGCGTTCTTCTTTATGTATCTGGACATCATTATAGATCCGGTGGCCCTGAGAGGCGACAGGTGGTTCCTCGGCCGGCTGTACGGCTACGGGAGGGAAGGCGCTTACTTCGGGATCCCCATCTCGAATTTCATCGGATGGCTCTGCGTCGGCTTCCTCCTTATCTACGCGTTGCAGCTGATAGACAGGCTTCTCCCCAGGAAAGACCTTTACGGTTCCTCCTTTCCCCGGAGGTATCTTTTTGGGCCGGCCCTCTATTTCGGCATCATCATATTCAATCTCACTATTACCTTTCTCATCGGCGAGTACAACCTGCTGTGGGCGGGCATCTTCATAGCGCTCCTGCCCTCCCTCCTGCTTGCCTCGGCCGTGAAGAAGAAGCTTTGCGGAGCCGGGCGCGATTCGGCCCTGGAGGCGCATGTGAGAGATTTCCCCGGTGTTGTGGTACCGGGAAGAGACACGCCTAGGAAAGGATCGCCCTGTTACAGCAACTGAAGCAGGTTGTTTAAAGCCAGGGCCAGGCTGTGTGACGCAATGTTCGAGCTGCGGCGGAGTTTTATGCCGTGGACCAGCAAACGGGGCCGCGAAAGGAATAGCCGGACCGCCCTATAGGTCCTGTACGTACCGGTGCTGTCGCAGACGGCCCGGGGGTCGAAGGGGAGATCCTCGGAAGCACCGTCGCTTACACCCCTGATGGCTAAAAAGGAAAGCCCGTGCGCCAGCGAGAGCCGGGCCAGGACGAAGGTCTCCATGTCACAGACCGGAAGGGGAGTGCCGGAGGGCACTATACGGACGATCTCCTCCTTCTTCATCGGCTCCGAAAGGGTAAAAAATGTGCCCGCCCTGATGGGGATGCGTGCGGATAAGGCCTTCAGGAGCCCTCCTTGATCGGGCAGGGAAATCGTATCGAAGCCTTTCTTGTTGGTCAGGCAGACCTGTGAGGCCCAGATGAGATCCCCGACCCCGGCATCATGGGTGAGGGCACCACAGTAACCGAGGGAGACCGCTGCATCGGCTTTTTCTGTCTCCATCAGGCGAAGAAAAACGCGAGTTGCACTCTCCATGCCTACACCGGTCTCTGCGGCCACTATCGTGTGGGAGGGGTGGCCGAAGCGGAAGACCCTGAAAGGGAGGCCCGACAATCTTGTCTTACTCCCCAGCATTCTGCTTGCCTCCCCGATCTCCCTCGGAACGGCCCAAAAAAGGAGCAACCTCATAATGCCCTATTTTACTACCTGCCGCCCGGTCTTGTGAAGCCTGCGGAGGAATTGTGACAATCGCCTCTATTTTTTTCCTTACGCTCATAGCGCTCGGAGGCGCCTATCTCGTTCTTTCCCTCCTGTGCGTGCTGAGCTTCTTCGGTAAGTCCCGCCCGGAGAAGACGGTCCATTTGCCCCCGGAGGATTCGTTGGCCGTCTCCATACTCAAACCGATAAAGGGCTTCGACCCCTCCATGGCCGGGAATTTGGAGAGCTTCCTCGCCCAGGAGTATCCCCGCTTCGAGGTGCTCTTCGGCTTTCGCGACCCGGAAGACCCCGCCCTTCCTTTCGTTAAAAGAATGGCGGCGGAGGCGCCCTGCGAAGCCCGCGTCGTCGTCAGCAACACGGGCGCGGGCGCCAACGATAAGGTGCTCAGCCTCCAAGCGCTGGCGGATAATGCCCGCTATTCGATGCTGGCTCTTTCAGACAGCGACATGGTTGTCGATAGGGACTATCTCAGCCTGATAATCGGTGAGTTCCTTCGGGCGGGGAAGACGGGGATAGTGACCTCTCTCTACAAGATATCGAGACCCGTCTCCGTCGGGAGCGCCCTCGAATCGCTCACCATTGCCCTCGACTTCATCCCATCGGTCCTGGTGGCCAGGCGCATGGAAGGGATTACCTTCGGACTGGGCGCCTCCATCCTCATCTCCAAGGAGGTCCTTCGCGACATCGGCGGGTTCGCAGCCATCGCAGATTATCTCGCAGACGACTACCAGCTGGGCAACAGGTGCTGGCAAAAGGGATACGATAACGTTCTCAGCGCCCGTGTGATCGAGAACCGGGTCGGGCCTATGAGTATAAGGGAACACCTGGTCCACCAGCTGCGCTGGGCGAGAACCCAGAGGGTATCGAGGCCGACGGGGTACCTCGGATACGGCATTAGCCACTTATTCCCTTTCACCCTGCTTTTCTTCCTAATCTGTCCCGGTGTCAAGCCTGCTGCCTTGATTGGTCTGGCCCTTGCCCTGCGTTACGCCCTCGCCCTTTCCCTCTATAGAAAAGTGGTCGCCGATGCGGCCTGGCTCAGATGGCTTTTCCTAATACCTTTCAAGGACGCCCTCAGCTTCCTTGTTTGGCTCTGGAGCTTCGCCGGCTCGAAGGTGTACTGGAGGGGGGCCTATTACCGGACCGTAAGAGGGGGGAAGATGGTGAAAATTGATGGCGGCAGTTGAAGGGCTTGCAGCGTCTGCTATCCGCGTGCTATCCTGAGGCGGAGTTTATGGCCATTGCTGCAAAGCTGCTCCTCCTTTCTTCGCTTCCGCTCATGACAGCATGCGCGAGCGCATCGCCGGACATGTGCGGGCCGGCCCCTATTCCAGTCGAGGCGCGGGAAGGCGGGTCAAAGGCCGATAAGCAGAAAGGGATGACGCCCGATGGCGGCAGCTCCGGGCAGGCCGCCGGCAAAGCGCCTGGAGCCGAAAGACCGGCCGGGAAGGCCGGCTTCGCTGCCGTGCCGGTGCCTTTCGTGGCTACTACGCCGAACGAAGGCACTTCTTATGGGGCGCTGGCTGCCTTTCTCCTTTACAACCGGCAGGGCGAGGTCACAAAGCTCGTGGCGCCCCAGGTAAACTACAACCGGAATTTCGGGTACACCGGTACTCTCTACGGGGCCTTCTATCCCAAGCCGGAGCGCCAGCTCGAGGTCAACCTCTCCCAGTCGACCATCATAAACCAGGACTACGACGCAAGGTTCCGGGACAAGACGCTTCTCGACAACAAGCTCGAAACGAAGGCCTACGCCGGTGTTTTTGCCGACGGCTCCGCCCGTTTCTTCGGATTTCAATCGGAGAGCCAAAGGCGGAACCAGACGAACTATACCGACCGGGAATCGGGCCTTGACATCTCCGCCGGCTACGACATCGTCAAGCACTTTCAGGTGGCCCTGGGCGATAGAGTGAGGGATGTCAGCATCGGCCACGGGGCCCTGACGGGCCTGCCCTTTATCGGCAGCCGCTTTACTGAAAATCAGGTGCCTGGTGTAAACGGGTTTACCGCCCACGTCCAGAGAGTGGCCTTTATTTACGACTCCATGGATTCCCGCATCACTCCTACTTCGGGCCTTTACGGGAGGGCGATTTTCGAGACGAGCAACGCACTGCTCGGCTCGGTCGCCAGTTTTCAGCGCTACGAACTCGAGGCAAAGGGTTATCTCCCTCTCTACGACGCTCGTTCGGTAACTGTCGCCCGCTTTGCCTATAACCAGGTCCTGGGCAGTAACGTACCCTTTCTTGAGCAGAGTGTCCTGGGCGGGGAGAACACGCTACGCGGTTACGGCCGTAATCGGTTTATCGACAACAGCTTCTTCCTCGGGAACGTCGAGGAGCGGATTCGTCTGGGTCGCCTGAACCTGTTCGACGTAGATGCCGAGGTCGAAGCCGCGCCTTTTCTCGACGCAGGCACTGTAATGAGGGACATTTGGTACATCCGTCGGAGGAATTTCAAGTACAATCCGGGGATCGGCTTCAGGGGCATAGTCAGGCCGAATATAGTGGGCCGCGTAGATATGGGCGTGGGCAAAGAGGGGATTGCGGTTTTCGCGGGGTTGGGCTACCCTTTTTAGCGACTACCTAACTCTCCGAATTGAACTTCTCGAGGGTAGAGATAAACTCGAGGAGCCCCACCTTCCTCTCCCTGTCAACGTCATTGAACTGGACGCCCATGTTGATCCTCTGGGAGTCCCGCTGTATGTTTCTTATGTTTCCCGCAATTTCGAGCCTATCCTCCACACCAGGTAATTGCACGTAGAAGACGACCATGTCGTTCACCCTCACATCGGGGAGTACCTGGTCAGCCGATCCTTTTATCATTGTGAAGTTGCATCCGGCACCGCTTATATCGACGATAATGCCATCCCCGACGACATTACGGTCCTTCGTCTTCTCGCCGCTCCTGATGTCAGCGGGAAGATAGCACTCGATCCTTCTGTTCGATCGGAGGCTCCGTCGGAAAACTGAAGTCGGATAGGAGATGAACAACAACCTTAGGGGATCGGTCGTCATGCCCAGCAACTCGGATCGAAAGCCGAAAACATCGCCGCCGTTGATGTATCGGACGGTGATCTTGTTGCCTTTGAACAGCTTGCTCGTGATAGAACCAAAGGCGCCGGTGGACGGATATTTTATTATCAGCCAGTGGCCCGCAAGATAACCCACGGAGATACTGCTCATCTTGATCGAGACCCCGCTTATCTCGACCTGCAAGGGCACACCGACAGGGAAGAAGAATTTCTTGCCGGATTTGCTCGGATCGTTCGAGGTTATCCCATCTTCACCACTCTTATTTTCAGCCGTCATATCAGCTTCACTCCTCCATCGGAATCGCCGCCTCCATGCAGGCGGGGAACTGCTCACCTCCCGCCAAGGGCCTCTATCGGCGAGAAAGCGTCAGCGCCGCAAGAGGACCCGGCGACCGGAAACATATATAGGGTTTATCGGATGAGCGGTGCAGTAATTAAGGGCGTCGCCCGAGCAATCCGGCGGGCGGCTTTGCGGCCGTGAGACCCGGCCCTTAGAAGTAGAAGCCGATAGTCAGGACATTCGCGTTAATTGACCTGTTGGGTGAGGCCGTCGAGCCGTTGGAGTAGTGACGGAGTCTGTCCTCTATGAAAAAGCGGCCGAAACGGTAGCCTGCGCCCGCTTCAAGCGTAAAATTGAGATGGGTCCCCTGTTCCTTAAAGCCCACGGTCGTATAGACCATGCCTGTCCCGGCGGTGAAAAAGAAGCCTCTCTTTTCCGCTCCGGACAGGCGGTATTTTAGGCCGGTGTAAAGGCCCGCGTCAACCCCTTGATCGGGCCTGTTGACGAAAGAGGCGAAAGGCTCGAGAAAGACGGCGAGCGCCAGGTAATCTCTGCACGGCCTCTCCAAGAGGTAGGTGACCTGAAAGAAATCATAGGCCCTTCCCCCCTCGATTCTGCTGAGATGCAATTCTGGGTTTAGCGCAGCGATACCGTAGCCGACCGACAAGGCCTGCTCCAGAGCCGACGCCGGCTCAGCCAGGCAGACGACTGACAGCAATAGCACCTGCAAAAGACGCTTAATCCCTCCATTCCCGGCCCCTCTATGCTGCTTTTGTCGGTCCGCCCTCGGCCCATGCCCCGGGCCCCCCTTTTCCTGCAGCGGGAGACTCTTCATTGAAGAAATATGTTACTCCACAGCCTGCCTGTCAACGGTGCCGGTCTTAAGTCAGTCAGTGCCGGGTTGCAACGGGATTGGCGATGAGGTAAACTATGCCTATGAAGGATGAAAAGACCCAGACACCAGAGGCCCCTTGCATAATGGAGACGTACAGAGAAAAGGGTGTTTTTCAGCGGCTTCACCTTTGCGACTACTTGCGGGAGCTTACGGAAGAACAGGCAGAAGAAGCGGCGACAACACAGGCGGAACCTTTCGCCCCTTAGTTAGCCAAGCCTCCTGGGTCGGCGCCGGCTCGGCCAACGGCAGGCTCCGCAGCCCAATTCCAATCGAATGAAGGAATTCCCATGGAAAGACAAGGCTGGAAGCTGAAATCGAAAGAGGAGATCAAACTTATCTTTGAGTTCGCGGAAGACTACAAGAGGTTTCTCGATGCGGCAAAGACGGAGCGGGAAGCCGCGGCGCAGATCGAGGAGACCCTTCTCGCCCGGCACTTCACCACCGACGTGAAAGGATCCAGGGTCTACAGGGTTAACAGAGGTAAGGAGGTCGTCGCCTTCAGAAGGGGCAGGGCCGGGATTGCGCAAGGCATGAGGATCATCATCGCCCACATCGACGCGCCACGCCTCGATCTCAAGCAGAATCCGCTTTACGAGGAAGTGGATCTAGCGCTCCTTCGGACACACTATTACGGCGGCATCAAGAAGTACCAATGGGTTGCCATGCCGCTCGCCCTGCACGGGGTTGTGATAAAGACAGACGGGAGCAGCCTGAGGCTGGTAGTCGGCGAAGATGGGAACGACCCGGTTTTCTCCATCGACGACCTGCTCCCCCACCTGTCACGAAAGCATCAGGACGAGAAAAAGCTTTCCGAGGCCATAGAGGGCGAGAAACTTATCCTTCTCTTCGGCAACATGCCGCTTCTGGGCGAGGATAAAGAGCCGGTGAAAAAGGGCGTGCTACAGCTCCTTGAGGAGCGGCACGGCATCGCCGAGGAGGATTTCATAAGTGCCGAAATCGAGGCAGTGCCGGCATTCAAGGCGAGGGACGTAGGTATCGACAGGAGCATGGTGGGGGCTTACGGACAGGATGACCGGGCGTCGGCTTACCCCCTGCTTTCCGCGCTTGTCGACCTGGAGGAAGAAACGCAGTGGCCTGTCCTTGCGGTCTTCGCCGACAAGGAGGAGATTGGATCGGAAGGGAACACGGGCGCCCAGTCGCACTTCGTCCACCTCTTCCTTCAGGATGTGGTCGAGGGACTGGGTCTCAGCGATGTTGAAACGGTCATAAGGCGCTCGCTCTTCAAGTCCAAGGCGATAAGCGCCGATGTGAACGGCGCGGTAAATCCGACCTGGCAGGAGGTGCACGAGAAACAGAACGCTTGCTACCTCGGCCGCGGCATCTGCATCACCAAATTCACCGGCCATGGCGGCAAGGTCGGGGCAAACGACGCCCATGCGGAATACATGGCAGAGATAAGGAAGATTTTTTCGGAGTCGGGCGTCCTCTGGCAGGCCGGCGAGTTGGGAAAGATCGACGAAGGGGGAGGCGGAACGGTTGCGAAGTACCTTGCACAATACGGCATGGATATAATAGATATGGGCGCTCCCATTCTCACTATGCATTCCCCTTTTGAGATATCGAGCAAGCTCGATATCTACGAAGCATATCGGGCTTTCAAGGCATTCTTCTCGGGGTAGGCCCGGGGCCCGAGCAGTGGCGCTACCCGGTGAAGCCGGGAAGCCGTAATGAATGCGCTCCCTTAGGGGAGGGCCGCTCGATCCCGGTCGTGAAGGGTGAGGCCCGGGGCACCCGCCGGCAGGTCGCGCCCAGCTAGCGGAGGGCGCGCTGAGCCCCGGTAATTGCAGCATGGAGGCAATCAAAATATGATGGAAGACGAAACATTGAAAGTGCCGGAGATACTTCCCCTGCTCCCCGTGAGGGACATGGTCATGTATCCTTCGGTAACCCTGCCGCTTTTTCTCGGCAGAGAGACGTCGATAAACGCAGTGGAGAAATCGCTCTCGCAGGACAGGCTCATTGTCGTTGCCGCACAAAAGGACCTTACAGACGAAGACCCGCTGCCCGGAAGAATCTACTCGATGGGCGTGGTATCCCAGGTAATGCGTATGCTGCGCCTTCCGGACGGCAGGATAAAGATCCTTATCCAGGGCCTGAAGAGAGCGCAGATTGAAGAATATGTCCAGGAAAGCCCGACGTTCCTCGTGCGGATAAGCCAGGTTCAGGAGCCTCTCATCACGGAGATCAGCCTTGAGACGGAGGCCCTCATGCGCTACATCAGAGAGGAGATGGAAAAAGTTGTCTCCATGGGAAGGATGGTCCCTTCGGACGTACTGCTGGTCCTCGATACCATAGACGAGCCTGGGCGCTTCGCCGACGTAGCCTGCGCAAACCTGGGCCTCCAGGTTGAAAAGGCCCAGGAGATACTCGAGATCGTCGACCCCATTGACCGGCTCAGGAAACTATCTGAGATCGTAGGCAAAGAGATCGAGCTCTTGAACATGCAGGCGAAGATCCTCTCCCAGGCGAAGGAAGAGATGACAAAGAGCCAGAGGGAATATTTCCTGAGGGAACAAATGAAGGCCATCCGGTCGGAGCTCGGCGAGACCGACGAGCGCGACGAGGAGGTCAAGGACCTCCGGAAGAAGATCAAAAAGGCGAGGATGCCGCGCGAGGTGGAGAAAGAGGCAAAAAAGCAGGTCGAGCGGCTCGAAATGATGCACCCGGACGCCATAGAGTCGAACATGCTCAGGACGTACATAGAGTGGCTGGTCGAGATTCCCTGGAGCATATCTACGAAAGACAACATAGATATAAAAAAAGTGAAGGCCATTCTCGACGAAGACCACTATGACCTGGAGAAAAACAAAGAAAGGATCCTCGAGTTCCTGAGCGTCATCAAGCTGAAGGGCGAGATGAAGGGACCCATCCTGTGTTTCGTCGGGCCTCCCGGCGTCGGGAAAACGTCCCTCGGCCGTAGCATAGCGAGGGCGCTTGGCAGGAGCTTCCAGCGCATGTCTTTGGGAGGAATGAAAGACGAGGCAGAGATAAGGGGCCACAGGAGGACCTACGTAGGTGCCATGCCGGGAAGAATCATGCAGGGTCTGAGGCAGGGGGGCACCAACAACCCCGTTTTCATGCTCGATGAGGTCGACAAAATCGGGATGGACTTCAGAGGAGACCCTGCGAGCGCCCTTTTAGAGGTGCTCGATCCCGAGCAGAACGTCGCCTTCAGCGATCACTATCTGAATGTGCCTTTCGACCTGTCCAAGGTCATGTTCATCACTACGGCAAACCAGGTGGATACGATCCCCCCAGCGCTCCACGACAGGATGGAAATCATCCCTATCCCGGGCTACACTGAGCTGGAGAAGCTCCTCATCGCCAATCGCCACCTCATCCCGAAGCAGATCAGAGAGAACGGCCTGGATAACAGGCACGTCAGGTTCACCGACAAGGCGGTCGTCAAGATCATCACGGAGTACACAAGGGAGGCGGGACTCAGAAACCTGGAACGGGAGATAGCATCGGTTGCGCGAAAGGTAGCGCGGAAGATCGCCGGAGGCAGCAATCGGGGGGCCACGGTGACTCCGAAGAACCTGCACAACCTGCTCGGACAGCCGAAATTCCTGCCCGAAAACACGCTGCCGGAGGACATGGTCGGCGTAGTCTGCGGTCTGGCCTGGACCGAAGCCGGCGGCGACCTGCTTTTTGTCGAGGCATTGGTCAGGAATGGTAAAAAAGAGCTCATCCTCACGGGCAATATGGGAAACGTGATGAAGGAATCGGCGCAGGCGGCGCTCAGCTACATCAAGGCCAAAAGCAGAGACCTGGGGATAGACGACGCCATATTCGACCAACTAGAGCTCCATATCCACGTTCCGCAAGGGGCAATACCGAAGGACGGTCCATCGGCGGGCATCACCATGGCGGTGGCAATGATAAGCGCCCTCACCGGGAGGCCTGTGGATAAAAAGATCGCCATGACGGGAGAGATCACTCTCACCGGCAGGGTCCTTGCCATCGGCGGTCTCAAGGAAAAGACCCTGGCCGCCCTGCGTGCAGGGATCGGCAGGATAATCATCCCCGAAGAGAACGCAAAGGAACTGGAAGAGATGCCGCCTTACGTGAAAAGGCGGATCAAGTTCCTGCCGGTAAAGGACATGGAAGGCGTGACCGATATTCTGTTCGGAAGGATGGGGAAGGCGCGGAAGAGGAAACTGGCGGGAAGGCGGGCCGGTCGTGAGAGAAGCCTTATTCTATGAGAAACGTGAAGGAAAAAAGGTAGCCTGTTTTCTCTGCAGGCACCACTGCTTAATCCCGGACGGTAAGAGGGGGATCTGCTGCGTCCGGGAGAACCGGGGAGGCACGCTCTTTACGCTGGTTTACGGCAATCCGTGCTCATGGCACGTGGACCCTATAGAAAAGAAGCCGCTCTACCATTTCTTTCCCGGCTCTAAGGCATTTTCGATTGCCACCGTCGGCTGCAACTTCCGCTGTCTCCACTGTCAAAACCACGAAATCTCCCAACTTCCGCGGGATGAAGACAGGATCGCGGGCCACCCCATGGACCCCGAGGCGGTTGTGGAGGAGGCCAGGGCAGCGGGGTGCAGGAGCATTTCGTACACTTACACCGAGCCCACAATGTTCTACGAGTATGCCGCCGACATCGCAAAGCTCGCCAAGGCCGCGGCTATCCACAACAACTTCGTCACGAACGGCTATATAGAGGCAAAGCCCCTGGAGGTCTCGAGGACTTGGCTGGACGCGGCAAACATAGACCTAAAGAGCATGTCCGCCGGCTTCTACAGGAACGTGTGCGGCGCCAAGCTGGCGGGGGTGCTGGAGTCCATAAAAACCTATAAGTCCCTCGGCATTTGGGTCGAGCTCACGACCCTGATCATCCCCAAGTACAATGACAGCGAGGATGAATTCGTAAGAATCGCCGCCTTCATACGGGATGAAGTCGGGGTCGATACGCCCTGGCACGTGAGCGCATTCTATCCCACTTACCGGCTCCGGGATAGCTTCCCGACACCCCCCGAGACCCTCCTTAAAGCCCGCGAGATAGGACTGGCTGCGGGCCTCAGGTATGTTTACACAGGCAACATCCCCGGCATGGAAGGGGGAAACACGTACTGCCCCTCCTGCAAAAAGCCCGTCATCACGAGGTCGGGTTTCGCGGTTACAGGGTACGATCTCGATGACGGACGCTGCAGGTTCTGCGGAACGAAGATAGACGGGGTGGGGCTTTAAGATAAATCGGACTTCGGCGCCGAGGGAAGGGCAATAGCTTACGCTCGATGGGGTAAGCTTCGACCCTCTACCTCTTGAGGTAACTTGCATCCTCGTGGTGGTGAAGGTTCTTGAGCTTTTCGGCAACCTTGTAGATGGCGCCCTTGGTCTTACCTTCTTTTACGACCGCACCCCTCCAGATGAGCTTTCTCACTAGCTTGTGCAGGTTTTGACGGGAAAACCCGAAGGCCCCGCATATCTCCCTGCCCGAGGCTATCTTCCTCCTCTTGAGATACCTGAGGATTTTGTTTTCCGACCCCATAAATTTATATTGGTTTTAGCGATGTGGATTGTCAACTATAGCGATACATTTTTTGCCCGGCCCCGGCGGCGCGAAAGTAGTCGAGAAATCTTTTCCGCTTTCCGTATTCAAAAGAGACGTCGACATCTACGAGCCCTGACTTTATTAGATGGGCGTTCACGAAGGTCCTGTTCTTGAGGTAAAGGTAGCAAAGCCGGGGGTCAGCGGAAGCCGCAATGCCGTCGGAAGCGAGAAAAACCCTCTGGCCCATAGTCAGTTTCTCGAGATACGCGACCGCCTCCCTGTCGGTCAGACCGTTCCCTTTAACGCCGATGAGTTTGACTACAGACCCGTCGCTCAGAATCAACTCTGAGGGACTAACTACCTTTTTGACCGTGTGCAGCTCGCGCCTGGAAGGCCTCTCGCGAGCAACCCTCGAGCCGAAGTCCTTCTTCCTGGGGTCCCCACTCGACGGACCACTGCGACGGGGTCCTTGAACAGGTAGGGCAGCCTCCGGACTAGCTCACGGGTTTGCGGTACGGCTGCCTGCTCGATGACCGTGAAGGCCCCCGCCCGGACCAGTCCGTTGATGCCGAGCTTTTCCTCCATGACCGGCAAGGCGCTACGGTTGATCTCATAGCCGATAGAATTCCTGTCGTTCCTCTCTGCCGCGAGGATCGTCGTGCCGCTTCCGAGAAAAGGATCGAGCACGGTCTCTCCTGCGAAGCTGAACATCCTGATCAGTCTGCGGGCCAGCTCCTCGGGAAAGACCGCCAGGTGCTTGATCTGTCTTTCTCCCTGCAGGCGCCAGTGGCCGGAAAAGTAGAGATTCCACTCATCCCGCGAGAGCCTCGACCGGAGCTTGGCCTCATGCGATACGGCAGGCGGCTCCCCCGCCTTCCTGAAGAGAAGGATCGTCTCGTAGTCGAGCTTCACGATCCCGTTTCTAGGGTAGGGGTAGGAACCCATGATGGTGGCCCCGCCCGAGGTGTTGCAGGTCGTCACTTTTTGCCATATCACCGATCCCATGTAATCGAAGCCTACGGTCTCGCAAAACCTTGTTATCTCGGTCCTGATAGGTATGATTTTGTACCGGCCGTAAAAGACGGACCGGGCGAACTGGTCGCCTATTACTATGCACAACCTGCACCCCTTGTGCAGCACGCGGTGCACCTCCATCCACACGCAGTTGAGGTTGTTGATGTAGTCTTCGTAGGAGTCGTCGAAGCCGATCTGCCCCGATACTCCGTAATCCTTTAGCTGCCAGTACGGGGGAGAAGTGACGATTAGATGGACCGACTCCGAAGGGACCTCGCCCATCTCCCTGGAGTCGCCGAGAACTATATTATGAACGGCCACGGGACCTCCCTGCCCGCATGGCGCAGGCAGCCTGACTTGCTTTTTCCCGCTATTATATGAAAAATAGCGAAGAAAGTAAAAACAAAGAGAGCCGCTGCGGACCCGGTTCACCTTTTGACAAGGTGTCCGCCCATGTGTTAGAAATGTTCCATGACTGTCGAATGGGAAGGGAAGACCCACGAGTTAGACAGGCGGCTTACCGTAGCCAGGCTCCTCGAGATCTTCTCACTCAGTAAAGAGGCTCACCTCGTCACGTCGAACGGGACGCTGGTCACCGAGGACCACATGCTCCAACGGAGCGATCGCGTGACGATCGTACGGGTGATATCGGGCGGATGAAGTGCAGGGTATGCGGAGCCCAGGCCAATATTCGTTTACCCCAATATAACACTGCCCTTTGCGCCGGCGATTTCATCGCCTTTTTCGAAAGACGGGTTTCAGACACTATTGAAAAGTATGGGCTCGCAGACAAGCGCGACAGGATGCTTGTGGCTGTATCGGGGGGAAAGGACAGCCTCTCCCTCTGGTACCTGCTCAACAGGCTCGGTTTTCCCGCGGACGGCGTCTACATCGATCTTGCCATCGGGGACTACTCGCGCGTCTCTTTCGAGAAGGCCGGGCAGATGGCGGATAGACTTCAAAAACGGCTTTATTCCTTCCCCTTTGCGGAAGCCTTCGACAAGGGGATAGACGAGCTCGCGAGGATTATGAAAAGACCGCCCTGCTCGCTTTGCGGCTCAATCAAGAGATACGTAATGAACCGTGCCTGCGCAGAGTACGGGTATTCCGTACTTGCCACAGGCCATAACCTGGACGACGAGGCATCCGCCCTTCTGGGAAACATTCTCCACTGGAAGGAGGAGTACCTGTGGAAAAAGGACGTGGTCCTTAAGGCCGAGGGAGACTTCCTGGCCAAAAAAGTGAAGCCGTTCTTTCTGTGCTCGGAGAAGGAAACGGCAGCTTACGCTCTGGTCAGCGGGATCGACTACGTGTACCAGGAATGTCCTTATTCGAAGGGCGCCAAGACACTCCTGTACAAGAGCCTCCTGAACCGGGTCGAGGACGCATCGCCCGCTACGAAGATCGCTTTTCTCAAAGGCTATCTAAAGCGGAGCAGGGAGGAGAGCGCAAAGCGGGGGGAGAAAAAAACCTCGTGCGCGACCTGCGGCTACCCCTCCTACAGCACCCGGTGCGGTTTCTGCCGGCTGATGGAGCGGTTTGCTGTCCGGCCCGCGGTTCGCCTCCATCTTTACGAGCCGTCTTTGCCATGAGCCTCGATAGTTTTGTAGAACTCATCTTCAACGTGTACGAGGCCCATACGGTAGCCTTGTTCACCAAGGAAGGGGACCACCTCTCGTGTCTCTCCGCCGTCACCTTTGCAAAAAGCTTCGACAAAGAGCGACTTCTGCCCCTCGATGAAACGCTGGCAGGATGGGCTGTAAAGCACAGGGAGCCGCTCATCATCGGGAACTTCGACAAGGACGAGGAGACCCTCGGCTATTATCGCAAGAGAGAAGAGATCAAATCGTTCATGGCCTACCCGCTGGAGGCGCCCGGCGTCGTTGTTGTAGACAGCAAGGGGAAATGGGTCTTCACGGAGAAGGATAAAAAGATCCTGGCCCATTTCGCGGCTGTACTGACAAAAGAGGTCGAAGGTGAGAAACGTCTCAGCCAGATGGAAGAAGAGCGCGAAGAAGTGGCGCTTTTGAGGAGGCAGCTCAATTTCTTGCGGCAACCGAGACCGGATGACGCCCTGATCAAGGACGTCGTGAGAGAGGCCCTTTCCGTTTCCGCCGGCGATCTGGCGCTGGTGTGCGTCGAGAGGAGAGACAGTCTTGCCATCATCTGTGCCGTCGGGACCGGGGCGAGCGAGCTTCTCGGGGCCGAGTGCCCGTTGAAGACGACGATCGCCTCCACCGTTCTCGAAAGCGGGAGGGAGTTTCTGCTCCCCTATGATAGCGGGTATCTCAGGGAAAAACCGCTTCTCTTCCCGAATGACGGCATTAAGGCGCGTCAGTACTTCGGTTTTCCCCTTACGATGCACGAGAAGCCTTTCGGATTCGTCGGATTTGCTTCCCTGTCAGGCCGGCGGCTGCGAGAGGGTGCCATCACAGCCCTTGGCGACGCTGCCGTGCTCATGTCGCTGTTCTTGAGCCGTTCGCGGCTGGCCGGGGAAATGGAGACCCAGGCAAACAGCGATCCGGCGACGGGTCTCCCGAGATTCGCCCTTTTTTTTAACGTTCTGGAACGGTTGGCGAAGGAAAAGCGGCGTTTTTCATTGGTCTCCATAGATTTTCCGGGTTTTCGCGCTTGCAACAGGACCTTCGGGACGGGTTACGGTGATGAGCTCTTGAAGAGGATGTGCCAGGGCATCGGGTGTTGCGTCGGAAAGAGCGCGGTGATAACGAGAAGCGGCGGCGCCCATTTCTATGCTGCTGCGGCAGGCTCGGACGGACCGGAAGAAGGACAGAACATCCTCAACGTCCTCAGATTTACGATCCTGAACGCTCTCTCGGACATGGCAGAGGGCGTTAAGAAGGACATCGAAGTGGGGACCGCCTATTTCCCGAGGGACAGCGCAGATTTATGGGAGCTATTAGATATTGCTGAGGAGAGAGCCAGAAAGAAAGGCACATGACCGTGAGTTGCGAAGGGAGGACGACCCGCAAGCGGGTACCCCGGCGGCTTTGCCGACGGAGGGGCGCCGGGCACGCCCGTCAAAAAAGACTTGGGTCGCCCGGCAATTGCCGTTGCGGATGTAAAGGCCAGGGGTAGAAGATACATTCTGAAAGGGGGTTTCCGGATGAATTTGTTTAGAAGACTCGGTGCATTTTTTTCGGGATTGACGACTCACTTCGCCATGGACCTCGGCACTGCGAACACTCTCATCTACATGAAGGGCTCGGGTATAGTGCTGGATGAGCCATCCGTTGTCGCGATCGAGCGGAATACCGGGAAGATCATTGCCGTCGGCAGGGAAGCCAAGGAGTTTATCGGAAAGACGCCCCAGCAGATGGCGGCCATACGTCCCATGAAGGACGGGGTCATCGCCGATTTCGACGTGACGAAGGCGATGATCAAGTACTTCCTTACGGTCGTGAGGGAGACAAACCGCGTGTCAAGACCGAAAATGGTCGTTTGCGTGCCTTCGGGCATTACCCAGGTGGAAAAGAAGGCGGTCTTCGACGCCTGCCTGCAAGTCGGCATCCGCAACGTCCATCTGATCGAGGAGCCCATGGCAGCGGCGATAGGGGCGGATCTGCCCATAGAATTGCCCAGGGGCAACATGGTCATCGACATAGGGGGCGGGACGACGGAGGTGGCGATCATAAGCCTATCGGCTAACGCGTACAGCGAGTCCCTCAGGGTGGCCGGTGACGAGCTCGATGACGCGATAGTCCGCTACTTGCAAAAAAAATACCAGGTGGCAATAGGGCTCAACGCGGCTGAAAGGATCAAGATGCAAATAGGCTCGGCCCACGCGTCGGTCGACGCCGGCTCCGTCTCGATCATAGGGAAGGACATGTTGAACGGCATACCGAAAAACCTGACCATCAGTAGCGCCGATGTAAGAGAGGCCATAGAGGAGCCGGTGGCTGCGATCGTAGACGCCGTGAGCAGGGCCCTCGAGAAACTGCCGCCCGAACTGATCTCCGATTTGCAGGAGTCAGGCGTAACCCTTACCGGTGGGGGGGCGCTTCTCAAGGGGCTCGACAGGAGGATCGCGGAGAAGACCAGTCTGAAAGTCAACGTGACGGAGAACCCGCTTACCTGCGTGGTTATGGGGAGCGGAAAGGCCCTCGAGCAAATGGACCGGTACGGCAGGGTCTTTATCAGCTAAGACTGTCCCTACCTGCTACGGAAGGCTTGCCTTAAGCTCCGCAAGCCGCCTTCTGAGCGCCGCCGGCAACCTTTCGCCGAACTGGTCATAGAAGGCCTCGATCTCGGCGACCTCCTGCCCCCACTCGGTACTGTCGACCTCGAAGAGCTTTTCCATCGTTTCTTGACTAATATCGAGTCCCTTAAGGTCGAGGTCGCTAAGGTTCGGCATGAGACCCACAGGGGTTTTCCTCGCGGGAGCCCTGCCCTTTATCCTGTCGACCATCCACTTGATGACCCGCGAGTTATCCCTGAAGCCGGGCCACATGAAGTTTCCCCGGCTGTCTTTCTTGAACCAGTTGACGAAGAACATCTTCGGAGGTTCCGCCAGGCTCGCGCCTATCCTCAGGTAGTGGGCAAAATAGTCTGCCATATTGTAGCCGCAGAAAGGAAGCATCGCCATGGGGTCCCTTCTTACGACCCCCGCCTTGCCTGCGGCGGCGGCCGTCGTCTCCGATCCGTTGGCGGAGGCCCTGAACACACCGTGCTCCCAGTCAAAAGCCTCGGCCACGAGGGGTATGGTGGTCGAGCGCCTGCCGCCGAATATGATGCCCGATATGGGTACGCCTTTAGGATTATCGACCTCGGGCGAGAGGGTGGGGCAATTATAGATAGAAACGGTGAAGCGTGAATTGGGATGGGCTGCGGGAAGGCCGGCTGTCTTGTCGTATGGCTTGCCCTGCCAGTCGAGGAGCCGATCGGGTGCATCCTCCGTCAGGCCCTCCCACCACGGTGTATTCGTATCCGTTTCGAGGGCCGTGTTCGTGAAGAGGGTTGGGTAGAATCTGTCCTCCTTGAGGGTCTTCATCATGTTCGGGTTCGTCTTGTCGGAGGTGCCGGGCGCCACGCCAAAGAAACCGGCCTCCGGGTTTATGGCGTAAAGCTTTCCGTCAGGCCCCTTGTTTATCCAGGCGATGTCGTCGCCGAGTGTCCATACGTTGTATCCGTCGAAAACGGGATCGAGCATGGCGAGGTTCGTCTTACCGCAAGCCGACGGAAAGGCGCCGAGGAGGTAAGTGATGTCTCCATCCGGATCCTGGACGCCCATGATAATCATGTGCTCCGCGAGCCAGCCCTGGTTGAAGCCTAAGTAAGAGGCAATTCTGAGAGAGATGCACTTCTTTCCTAGGAGCGCATTTCCCCCGTAACCGGAACCGATGCTCATGATCAGGTCGTCCTGAGGAAAATGCATAATGAAGCGCTTCTGGGGATCGAGCTCGCCGAGCGAATGAAGGCCCTTCACAAACCTGCCCTTGGATTCGATGATATCGAGCACATTTCTACCGACTCTCGTCATGATATGCATGCTGACGGCCACGTAGACCGAGTCGGTGATCTGCACGCACGCCCTCGCATAGGGGGATTCAGGGTGGCCCATCATGTAAGGTATCACATAGAGAGTCCTGCCCCGCATGCACCCGTCGAAGAGGGGGTGAACCATGTTGCGCGCGTCCGCCGGTTCCATCCAGTTGTTGTTAGGCCCTGCATCCTCTTTCTTCGGCAGGCAAACGTATGTGAGATGTTCCGTTCTGGCAACGTCAGTGGGGTGGCTTCTGTGCAGGTAAGAGCCCGGGAAGACGGATCCGTCGAGGGGCTGGAAGGTCGGGTGGCCCGCTATCTTCTCTTCCCTCACGCCAATATCGATGAGTCTCCTCATCTCTTCTTCCGTCCCTTCCATCCAGTAAACCCTGTCGGGCTTCGTCAGTTTTGCTTGTTCCTCCACCCATTTTTCGACGACGCCGTGCATGCGGCCTCCTTTGCGCGATTTTCGCGATGTCTATCTTTCAGGGATCCCCCGAAATAACAAGGGTCCCCGCAGCTCCTATATCCTGGGCTCCTGGCCTTGTCTTATCTTTCTCTTGATGAGGTTCTTGCCTCTCGTCATATGCTTCATCACGAGCTTTTCGACCTGCCTTGCATTTTTCGCCTTTACCGACGCAAGCATATCCTTGTGGTCCTGGACGGCAGCCGGTGCCTTTCTGCCGTAGCGCAGCAGTATTACCCGGTACCGGTACATGTAATCTCTCAGGTCGTTGAGCAAGGCGTATAACCGGTTGTTCTTAGCGGCCTCGTAGAGCTTGTCGTGAAATTCACCGTCAAGCCTGATGAATTCGTCGACGTCCGTGCTCTTCAGGCACGCTTCCTGGGCCGTGATGATATCTTCGAGGGCTTTCAGCTCGTCGCTCTCGATCCTTTGCGTTGCCAGGTAGCCGGCGTACCCTTCCAGGACAGCCCTCAAGCCGAATACCTCTTCGACTTCCTCCTCGGTAACTCCTTTTACAGCGAACCCTCCCCTGGGGAGTCTCTGTATAAGCCCTTCCTTTTCAAGCTTCTGTATCGCTTCCCGGACCGGGGTCCGGCTCGTCTTCATATCTTCAGCCAGCCTTTCCTCGATGAGCCTTTTTCCCGGCTCGAATTCTCCGCCGATAATGGCATTCTTAATCCCGCCGTAAACCTGCTCTCTCAAAAGCTTTTTCTTTTTTCTCTTGCGGTCTTCCCCGCTACCCCGAATCTTCATCACTATCCTCCTTCGTATCTTCCGGATAACCCTCTATATCAAAGGCCTCATAGTTTAGCACAAAAGATCACATCATTGTATGCAGTTTTTTACGTAATAATATACACTCCCGATGGGCGCTAATTTCCGGGGGCCTTGGGCCAGGCTAAAGCGGTCCTGGCCCACCCGGAGATTTTTGCGAGCAGCCTTCTCGTCTCCGGCACGCGCAAAAGAGTTGTCATGGCGAAGTATACGATGCCGTACAGTCCAAGACATCCTGCAGCGAGAGTGATCGGACTGTGCGAATGCATCGTCAGCTTTAGCCCCCAGCCGGCTGCTGCTGCGGCTGCCGCGGCGGTCCATAGCTTGGCCGCGAAGGAGATGGAGAGGCCCGTCCTGCCGATGCGGGTTTCGAGCGTATTTCGTAGCAGCGCCAACTCCAGCCATCCGGCTATTCCACCCGACGCGGTAAGTCCCACTACGCCCCATCGCGGGCTAAGGCCCAGGAACTGCGGCAGGTGCAGGGCCGATACGTATCCCAGCCCGGCAGAGAGGAGGACCCGCAACATGGCAAAACGAAGGGGAGTGCGTGTATCTCGTAGCGCATAATAGGCGGACGCATAGAGCCTGCCCGACGTGGTGGCCAACAGGCCCACAGCGTATCCGCCCAGGATAGCCCACACATAGACGGAGTCTTGCCGCCCGAACCTGCCCGTCTGGTAAATTGCCCCGGCAATGATATCCCCCAGGGCGAGAAAGCCCATAGCGGAAGGAACGACAAAAAAGGCTATCTGACGAAGGGCTGAGTTAAGACGGTCCCTCAAGTAGGCGCCCACCTCATTGGACTCCCCCAGGGCACTCGAAAAGGCGGGCAGCTCTGCGGCAGACACGGACATACCGAAAAGGCTCACCGGCAATATATACAAGGTCTGGGCATAGACAAGCGAGGCCAGAGCGCCTGTTGGGAGGAAACTTGCAAAGAGCGTATCGACGTAGGCGCTGATCTGCACCACGCCGCGGCTGAGGAGCATCGGCATGAAGTTGCGGACCACCGCTCGGACGTTTTTGTTCGCAAGGCCGAGCAATACCCGGAATCGACGGATGAGACGGAAAACCAGCGGAAACTGCACACCCATCTGGAGAGCGCTGCCGGCAACAGACCCCCATGCCAGGGCCTTTGTGAGTGAGACCGGCTCCAGGCGGCCCCCGAATGCGACCAGCGAGACGATCATCATCAGGTTCCAGGCTACAGGAGCGGAGTAGGAAAGGAAGAATCGCCGATGACTGTTGAGAACCCCAAGGCACCAGGCCGAAATCGCCAGCAGCCCTGCGCCGGGGAAGAGAATGCGCACGAGACTGACCGTGGCCTGGAGCTTGGCGCCCCTGAACCCAGGTGCAATTAAGTCCGTCAAGACCGGCGCGGCCAGTACACCGATGAGAACCAGGCACGACATGGTGAGGGCAAGGAGACAGAAGACCGCACAGGCGACGTCGTCAGCCTCGTCTTCCGCTTTACGGGCAAGGAGATTGGCATAGGCAGGGATAAAGGAAGCGGACAACGCCCCTTCGCCGAAGAGATTCTGGAGGAGATTTGGGATCCGGAAGGCCGCCCGGAAAACGTCGGCCGCGTCGGAGCTTCCGAAGTAGTATGCAAAAACGCGATCCCTCAACAAACCGGCGATGCGGCTGAGCAAGATGCCCGATGCCACCAGCGCTGCGTGGTGATTTGCCTCCTTCCGCTCGCCCTTCGAAGGCCGGGCCTTGCTGCCGAGGACCGTCACCGGCCGCTCACCTTTCCCCGGCAGATTGTATCTTCACCGGGCAGTACCGATCCACCATCGTCGGAGTCTACACCTTTTGCTCGCGGCCTGTCAATTTGTGCACTTCCTCACTCTTCGAGCTATAATAAAGATGACGTTCAATCTAAGAGTCGAGGAGGAGTCTATATGGACTATTACATGGCCGATACTCCGGGGCGATTAAGGATCGAGAGCCGGGCCCTCAAGTCCGGCAGTCCCGATTTTGAGAAATTCAGCGATTTCATCGCCCGTATCCCTGGCGTCTCCTCGGTCAAGGTCAGACAGGAGATCGGCAGCGCCACGATCCTCTATGACCCAGAAAAGCTCGATCATACAAAGCTCATCGAAGCCCTCGACAAAAGCGGCTATTTCGACCATTCAAAGGCAAAGACGCCGGATGACTACCTTGACGAAGGGATCGAGAAAGCGGAAAAAATCGTGGCGGACGTGATCGAGAGCGAGCTTTAGAGGCCCTCAATCTTTTTACAGGGGGGAATCGGGCATGGGGCCGGGACCGCACGGAGGCGGCTGATGTTCAATGCCGCCCGCAAAAATCCCATGCTTATCTCCTTTGTCACATTCTGGGGATAGACGACGGACATGTCAAGGCTGTCGCGGGTTACTTTGACCCTTCAAAGGCAATCACGAAGGGTCGGTAAATTTTCTTTTACCCGAGACCCCTGAAGACGAAAGAGAGAAGATAGATAAGGAGACCTGCCAGCCCGCCCACAATCGTGCCGTTGATCCTTATCCACTGAAGGTCCTTGCCCACGTACAGCTCGATCCGTCTGCTCGTTGCCTCGGGGTCCCATTTTTTGACCGTCTCCGAGATGAAAAGCGCGAAAAGCTCCTTGTTCTCGTCCACGGCCTCCGATACCAATGTGCGCAAGCCCCGGTTGATCCTTTCCTTCAGGTCTTCATCCGCGAGCGCCTTTTGTCCCGCGTCCCGGATGAAGGCAGCGACCTGTTGAACGAAATCCGAATCGGGATTCGCGAGATCCCTCATAATCTTCTCTTTGAGAATCTTCCAGACAAGAGGCGTATAAACCGGCTTATCGGCGGTGGCTTCCGCCGCCCCGCCGCCGTTCCCGTGGGTCCGGCCTCCGGCTGCTCTTTGATAGAGGGAACGGCCTTGTTTCCGAATCCCCGATAGGGCTTGACCGACGGAAGCGAGGACCCGGCGAAAAAGAGGCAGGTTCACGCTGTCGAGACCTCCCCTTCCTTCGCTATCAGGGCTACCGCCTTGGCCTCGAAGGAGGGGCGGGATATATTCGGCCGCCGCTCTCGCAATGAAGCGGGCGTTGCCCGCATCGGAAAGCCAGGCGGTCAGAAAGCCTGCGAGGTCGACGGTCGCCATCTTTTTTTCGAGAAGATCTCTCGTGAGGAAGTTCTCCTTGATGAAACGGGCAAGGCTTTCCCCTATTCTGTCCCTGTTTCGCGGGATGACGGCTGTCCGGGGTATGGGCAGGTTAAGGGGGTGCCGGAAAAGGGCCACCACAGCGAACCAATCGGCAAGGGCTCCTATCGTCCCTGCCTCGCTGAAGGCCGCGACGAACCCGAGAAGGGGATACCGTGACTGGAGCATCCGGGAGACCCAGCAGACAACGGCCATGAGGACGAGGAGGCCCGTTGCGAAAAGCTTCATCCGCTTTAAGGATCTCTCCTGCTCCCTTCCGAATTCCGCCGTCCGGCTCATCTTGGGAATAGCATACTCTTCTTGCACTTTATGTCTACCTTTCATCAAGTCAGTCGAGGTCTACGAGCCGGACTGGAGGAGGTGGGCCTTGTCCGTCACCTCCCAGGGGAGACCAATATCCATGCGCCCTACATGGCCGTAAGAGGCCAGGCGCCGATAGAAGCCGCCCTTGACGGTCGAAGGGAGATAGCGGAGGTTGAACTGCCGGAGAATGGCTGCAGGACGAAAGTCAAGGTGGCGCTCGACGCGGGCCGCGATCTCGTCGTCCGGTATCTTCCCGGTGCCGAAGGTCTCCACCTGTATGCTCACAGGTTGCGCAAGTCCTATGGAATAGCTCAAGAGGACTTCGCATTCCTCGGCAAGTCCGGCGGCTACCACATTCTTCGCGGCGTACCTCGCGGCATAAGCCCCGGTGCGGTCGATCCGGAGCGGGTCTTTGCCGCTGAGGGCGGCGCCGCTGTGGCGCGAATACTCGCCGTAGGTATCGATGGCGTTCTTTCTGCCCGTGAGACCACTGTGGACCGAGGGGCCGCCGCCGTAAAAAAGGCCGTCAGGGTTCATGAATATCCGTGTTCTCTCATCCGGCCTGAAGGGCTCGTCTGCAAAGACCGGCGCGACGACCGCCTCGGTGAGGCCGTCCCGGAGGCCCTTGAGCGTTGTATCCTGCCTCGTGGTACTGGCAATGACAGTGATGCTGTGGATGCGGCTCGGCCTCCGGCCCTCGTACTCCACTGCCACCTGGGTCCAGCCGTCCGGTCCAAGGTCGGGGAGCATCTTCCGCAGGCGGACAGAAGTGAGCCTACGCGCCAACTTATGGGCGAGCCATATGGGAAGGGGCATGAACGCCGGCGTCTGGGTGCAGGCAAAGCCGAATATGGTCGCCTGGTTGCGGACAACAACACGGTCGATCTCGTCGTATGTGAGGTTCTTCTCGTCGAACCGGCTGTACTCGTCAGGCGGCATCTCGCGGAGGCTGGTTACTACAGTACACGTCTTCGCGTTGAACTGGGGCTCAGCATAGCCTACCTGGTCGATAACCTCACGGGCGATATAGGGGAAATCGACGGGGTTGGGCGTATCGAACCTCGCCGCAATGAAGACGATAGCGTTCGAGACTGCGCACTCCGCCACCACGCGGGCATAGGGATCGCGCCTGAGAATGTGGTCGACAAAGGCGTCGCTGATCTGGTCGCACAGCTTGTCGGGGTGCCCCTCCGTAACCGATTCCGAAGTGAATACGAATGGTCTCTTCACACGTCGCCCCGCGTGCCCTTCTTTATGGCTTCGTTGACAAAGAGGGGAAGAACTGCCCCTCCTCCCGTGATAAGACCGTCGACGATGCCTATGCGACTGATGCCGAGGAGGTTTCGGAGGCCTGGAACAGCCATGGCGACGCCCTGGAGGATGAAGGTGCCTATGAGAGCGCCCGTCAGGTAGCGGTTCGGCGCCAGTCTCCCCTTGTCAAAGATCGTCCTTTCCTCCGAGCGGCAGGTCAGCGCATGGAGAAGCTGGCCCACTGTAAGGCTCAAAAAAGCCATTGTGCCCGCCCGGGGCCCCTGGCCGTAACGGGCAACGCCGTATCCGTAAGCACCTAGGGAGCCTGCCGAGATAACGGCCCCCTCCCTCAGCATCTTTTTCAGGCTGGCCGGCTGAAGGATTTCCTCCGCGGGGTCCCTGGGGGGACGGAGCAGGACGTCCGGCTCAGGCTGCTCCATGGCAAGGGCAAGACCTGGAAAAATGTCGGAAACGAGGTTGATCCAGAGGAACTGCATTGCGGTCAAGGGCTCTCCGAGCCCGGCCGTAATGGAGACGGTGGTAACCATGATCTCGCTCATGTTGGTCGAGAGCAGGTAGTGGAGCGCCTTCCTGATATTGTTGTATATGGTGCGCCCCTCGCTGATCGCGACCAGCATGGTCTCCAGGTCATCGTTCTCAAGCACTATGTCCGCCACCTCTCGGGCCACGTCGGTGCCTGTATGACCCATCGCGATGCCGATGGCGGCGGCTTTCAGGGCAGGCCCGTCGTTGATGCCGTCGCCGGTCATACCCACGACCTTGCCTTGCTCCTGGAGGACCTGCAAGATCTGGAGCTTGTGAGCAGGACTTACTCTGGCGAAAACGTGAAGCCCGGAGGTGAGGCCTTTGAGCACCTCGGGCTGCATTCCGGCCAAATGGCGCGAATCGAGGATGCGGACATCCCCGCCGCCTGCAAGGTCCAGCTCCTTCGCTACCGCATATGCAGTGGCGCTCTGGTCGCCTGTGATCATGACCGTGTCGATCCCTGCCTTGTGAAAGCCGGCGATGAGGTCCTTGACGCCATGCCGTACGGGGTCGGTCATGCCGACCATGCCGAGCCACGTCATGTCCCTCACGGCGATGTCGCCGTTTTCCAAAAGGACAAGGCTGCTGTCCGAGAGCGATCGGGCAAGCCCGAGCACCCTGAGACTCTGGCCGGCCATCTCTTCATTGGCTGCCTGGATGTCGCTTCTCGCATCTTCTGACAGGGGAAGACGGGCTCCGTCCTTCATGTACCAGGCGCATCCCGCCAGAACTTCGGGAGGGCTCCCCTTCATAGCCAGAAGGCGTTTCGCGCTGTTGCGGATGGAGTGGACCGTCATCATGACGTTCCTCGTCTCGGATCTATGTATGATGTTGACGAGGGCAAAGGATTCCCTTAACTCCTGCACATTGACCCCTGCGTTCAGAGCTAGGTGGATGAGGGCGTTTTCAGTCGGGGACCCCGTAACGGAGTAAGTCCCGTCGGCGCCGAATACCTCGCTCTCGTTGCAGAGGGCGCCCACGTGAAGGAGCATCAACAGCTCCTCGCAGCCGTACGGGTTAATCTCCCCATTCGGGCAGGCGAATCTGCCGTCCCTCACGTGCATGTGGTAAGGGCTCGTGAAAAGCCGGGTCACCGTCATCCTGTTGAGCGTCAACGTACCTGTTTTGTCGAGGCATATGGTCTGGACGGACCCCAGGGTCTCGATGGCCTCGAGGCGCCTAACCAGGACATGGTGTCTGCGCATGCTCCTTATGCCAAGTCCAAGGGCAGTCGTGGCAACGGTGGGGAGACCCTCGGGAACGGCTGCAACAGCGAGGGCGATTGACGATTTCAGCATCCGGAGTAAACCATAGCCTCTCAATATACCCGCGAGGAATACGATTGCGCAGACAGCCGAGCTCATTATGGCGAGTTTTGTGCCCATGCGGCCCAGCTGAAGCTCCATGGGTGTGGCCGGGGCTCTTGCCTCGCCCATGAGTATCTGGATGCGGCCGGTCTCCGTGTAAGGGCCCGTTGCGACTGCAACCGCAAGACCCTGCCCGCCCGTTACAAGGGTCCCCATATAGACCATATTTGTTCTGTCGGCCAGAGGGAGGTCGGCGTCTTCCAGGACTTCGGTTGTCTTGTGGGCAGGCATGCTCTCGCCTGTAAGGGCCGATTCGTCCACACTCAGATGACTCGCGGCAATGAGTCTCGCGTCCGCAGCTACATAACTTCCCGGCCGAAGCACAAGCAGGTCTCCGGGCACCACCTCCTCTACGCCTGTCTGCACTATCTCCCCGTCCCGCTTTACGAGGGCGGCAGGCCTTACAAGATTCTTGAGGGAGCTGATGATCTTCTCCGACCGGCTCTCAGTCACGTAGCCTATGGAGGCGTTGATCGCCACCACGCCCATGATCACAACCGCATCGGCAAGGCCGCCGGTCAACAGGGATAGGCCGGCCGCTACGCCGAGAAGCAGCACCGGAAAGCTCTTGAACTGCTCTGCCAGGATGGACCAGGCGGAGCGAGGCACCGATTCGGGGAGTATGTTGGGGCCGAAGCGCTTGAGGTTTTCTCTATAAGCCTTCGGGGTAAGCCCTGTGTCAGGGCTTACCCCGAAGGCGGTGAGCGCCTCGCGCGGCTGACGAAGGTGCCATGAACTGTAGTCCTGCGCTTCTTTCGCCGGACAAGGCCGCTTCTTTGAAGTCCCGGCCGGCACGGCCGGCCTGGCGGGAAACGGTAGTCTTAGAGGGCGGCTACCCTCGTCAGCATCGACGCGGGACGGCAGAAGTCCGCCCAGCTCTTTTTCGATCTCACGGGCTGTTCTGGAGGCGTTGTGGATAACGAGGACATTGCCGGTAAGGGGACTTGCCGATACATGGGTTATATCGACATTCTTCGACAGCCTTTCTTCCAGATGCCTCTTCAGCTCGTGCGACCCGTAGAGTCCTTCGACCTTTAAGCGGACCCTTCCGCGGACAGCGGCGTGAACTATCTGGACCAAGGACTACTCTTTCGTCTTCCGTCTTTGATCGGCCGGTTTTTCTGCTTCGGACGGCGTGCTCTTTTCCGGACGCCCCGACGGCGGAGGACCCGCAGGCGGTTTCGCGGGAAAAGCGGCTCCTGCCAGGTCTCTCACGCCCTCCGCCACACCGGCTAGCATCCCCCTTACGGCCTTGGCCGCTGTCACCCCTATGGTGCCTGCTGCTTCGATGGCCCCTCCGACTGCGACTTTCGCCATGTCTTCGGCGCTAACTCCGATCTCTTTCGCCGCCTCGATGACACCGTCGACTGCGCGTCTTGCAACAAGGGAAACATCGGCGCCGACTTCCGAAGCCCCTTTAACCGCACCCTTCACCGTCTGGCTTGCCATCCCTACCACATCTCCGCCCACGTCTCCGACGCCCATGATAATGCCTTTGGTGACGCTCTTCGTGCTAAGGATGAGGCCTGTCCCCACCTCCTCCGTCGCCCTTATCGCGCCTTTGACAACCTCTGTCGTAAGGTTGAGGCTCATGCCCGCCAGATCCGCGCTGAGCTTGAGACTGTCGGCAACGGTGTTCCTGACGAGGCTCACGATGTCCGCCTCGATCTCGTTGAGACCCTTCAGACTTCGGACCACGCCCTCTTTTACCGCAGCCCCGGCCCGTCCAAGGTCTGCCTCAGTCGAGCCTTTCGTTTCGCCTGCCTGTGTTTTCGGATCCACTCGGTACCTCCTTCTTCCTGATTTTCTTTGCGGCGGGCTCTCACGGCCTATAGTAACGACTTTTCCTTCTCCCCGCTGTCCCTGCCCGATTTGCCGAATATCCCAAGAGCGTACCAGAATGCCGTATACCATGCCGGCGCAGCAAAGTTGCCTCGCGCTATCTGATAGACGCCGGCTATTACAAGGGCAAGAAAGGCCAGGCCTGCCAGATCGACGCTCCGTCCCGTCATCCCCTTGATGCGTCCGTCGATTGAGCCGAAGAGGGTAGAGACGGAATCGTGGAGGGTCGTGACCTTTCCTTCCGGGTCCTCCCGTACGAAGAAGAGATCGCGTGAACCGGGAGCTTCCATGATTTCTCCGATTGGAACTCTGTGGTGCACGAGGATGCTCGCCGTCCGCGGCGAGACTTCGACCCGCTCCACCCCCTCCATTGCGGAAAGGGCATCCCGTACCGAAGCAAAGTATATGTCGTCACCTTTTCTTGAAGGCACGCGCAGCCGGAACCTTCCCGCCATCCGGTGTGTGAAGAAGGCATCGGGAATCATAGGACGCACTACCCGCCCTCAACCTTTTCGCCTGTCCGGGCCGCTTGCTCGGCTGCGATCTCCGCCTTGGCCTCCGCCATGAGGTCGTCGACGACCTCATGCATCTCGGCGAGTTTCTCCCTACCGGTCTCGAAGAGCGTAAGCCCCCCTCTTATCGCCGCTTTAGCGAGAGGCTTAGCGGCTTTTGATAGGGCGGGAACAATTAGAGGCGCAATAATTACGGAACCGACGCCGATGGCCAACCCTGTGATTATATTGCTTTTGAACGAACCCACTGCCCACCCCCTGAGGAACTTATCTTTAGCAACACTATGCCGGTTTCACATAATATAGTCCTACTCCAATAAGTTCGCAAGAATAAAAGGAGTTAAGGAGAGTGGAATTTTCATTATCCACCTCTCTCCGGGAAGCGGGGACCCGCCGTTACCTTTGGTCTGTTGAGCGGGCAAGGGCCCGAGCGGGCGGCAAGGAGACCGTGAAGAAAGGCGTCGGAAATTGAAGCCGAAAAGGCACCGCAGCAAAAGGCCGCCGCTCCTTGAACTCGCCGCCCTCCTGATTTATGTTCTGGGGATAAGCGCCGAGGTGCCGGGTTCCAGTTATATCGATTGAAACCGGGCTTGTATTGGGTTAAAATATGACTGCTCCCGGCTTGGCGGCAACGGGGGCAAGCTCAGGGCACTTAAAGGCCTCATTGGAACGACGGTCGAAGGGGTTGACGCCGGCCGGCAGTTTTCGGGAAAAACTTTAAAAGCAGGGGGTAATTTCCGGTTGCTCGTACTGGGTGTTTACCGCGAAGAAATCTTTTCGCCGGGAAGAGTTGAAGATGACAAACAGATCATGGACGCGACGCTCTCGGAGATGCGCTCCCGGGGCCACGCAACTCTGACGATCAAGGCGGAGGCCCTCGAAAAGCCCTTGCCCGACGTCCGCTGCGTGCTCACGATGGCACAGTCGCGGCGCGCCCTCTCCGTGCTTGAAGAATGGAGCAAAGACGGCGCCCAGATAATTAATACGCCTTCGGCAGTCCATGCCTGCAGGCGGACGACTCTAATACAGGCGCTCGATACCGCGGGCCTTCCCCTTCCCCCTGGGGAAATCGTCTCCCTGGAGACCGGGAACGCCTCCCGGAGCCTTTCGCTCCCTCCTTTTCGACATTACTGGCTCAAGCGGGGGGACGTCCATAGGGTTCTGCCCGGGGACGTAGTAAAAGTGACCTCCGATCCGGAGCTTGCGCAAGCCCTCGATCATTTCAGGAGCCACCGAATCCCGAAGATTATCGTCCAGGATCATCTGGAAGGCGAAGTGATAAAGTTCTATGGCATCCGCGGCGGCTACTTCGCCGGGTTCGGCGAGTCGGGAGACGGGGCGGGCCGGTTTTCCGAGCTCCGGTCGATTGCGAAGCGGGCAGCAGAAGCGGTCGGCCTGGAAGTATACGGCGGCGATGCCGTGATTACCCCCGACGGCCGGACCGTGTTGATCGATCTAAATGCCTGGCCCAGTTTTTTACGCTGCTATCACAACGCCGCCCGCGGCATCGCAGGCTACGTAGCAGACGTCATCGCCGGCGCCCTTCCGCCTGTGAAATGCAGGAAGCCGTCTGAGGAGCAGTCATCTTCCATCCCCCGCCCACGGAACGGATAGCGCCCATAAAAGAGTTGTGGGGGGCATCCTTGGGGATGCCCGGACTACATCGCTGGTTCTAGTGGCGCTCCATATTTTCACGCTGTTGCCGCGACTGGCGGTTCCCTCCATGGTGTTACTGCCTACGTGGGCGGTGTAGCGGGTATCTCCGGCAGTGAAGCTGAGCCGTTCGCCGCTCAGCCGGCCGTCCGAGATACGCACCTTCCCCGAACCGGACTTAAACACTCCTGAGACCATCTGGAAGCTCTGGTTCAGCATCAACCGGCCGTCGGGAAGCTTCCACGTCCCTTCCACTCGCGCGGGCACCAGCCACAGATAGGCAGTGCAATAGGTGTAGCATTCCTTCGCGGTAACCTGGTCGTCGGCTTCCCAATCCCCCATGTCGAAACTGTTCGAGACGATCCGGGTGCCCGGCCTGAGGGCGAGAATGCGGGGACGGAGTCTCAGGTTCAAGCCGGGCAGCAAGAACATGGTAATAACCGTGGCCTGCGACAAATCGGCCTCAAAAAGGTCTCCCCGGACGAACCTGGCTTTATCGGCTACGCCCTCCCTCTCGGCGTTGCTCCTCGCTAGCGACACCAAGTCGGGATTATATTCTATGCCGAGGGCCCGAGCGCCTCTCTTCGCCGCCGAGATGACCGTGCGGCCGTCGCCCGAGCCGAGGTCTATAAGATAATCCTGCGCCGTGACCTTGGCCATATCGAGCATCCTATCCACGACGGCCTGCTCGGTAGGCAGCCAGATGACGTCCTTGCCCCATTGTCCCGCCTTTGGCTCATATCCTCCCCCGGGCTGTTCACCAACCGCAATAATTGCGGTGACGATGAGGAAGCAGGGAATCAACATCGCGCAACGAAGGAAAGATGATCTCTTCATGTCTTTTCTCCTTCGGTCTGCGAGACCGGCGACGAAGCAACCGATGACCTTGCCTTTCCGTCACTCGAAAGGCCTCACGCCTCGGCGGGTCCTCCCCTTCGGGTCATGATGCTGACAAGGAGGACAGACAGGATTCCCGTCAGGAAAATACCGTCGAAAGTGCCCGCCCCTCCTATCGATGCGACGGGAGCGCCGAGCCCCTGGATTTTTCCGAGGTTAAGGAGGTCGGCCCCGATGAGGGTACCCAGGCTCCCCGTTATATAGGACAGCGGAGGCGCGCGGCGCCGGGAAAGGAGGAGGGCGACCATTGTAGCGACCAAAGGCGGCACGAATACGGGTACTGCTATCCCCACGCCTTTCACAGGGTAGGCCATGTAATGCACGCAAAAGGCGACCATGGCAATGCCGAGTAGGCTTCGCAAATAGAGGCGGTTCTTCCGGATGAGATAGAGGGAAAGAAGGGCGGGGATTACGGCGCCTCCCACGTTGATCGCGACCACCGTGCCCGGCCAGTCGGCCACTTCCGGTACGACATAGCGCATGCCCTGAAAATTGATCTCCATGTCCGATTCCACCCTGTGGGGCGGCAGCTCGTACACGGGAATGTTCACGTAGCTGCCGAGGAACGAGAGGAGCAGCAGCGCAAACATGTGGCGTCGTCCGACTCCTATGCGCTCGTAGGCGTACCTGAGAAGACCGATCTCGATGAGCAGGACCAGGAAAACGAGAAAAAGGGCAAAAAGGAGCAGGAAGGGCAGAGCGATCGGAAAGTAGTGCATGGGCGATCCTCAATAAGTCAATAATGCCTACTCTTCCTATTATTGTATTAGGGTGGGCGGAAGGTCAAGCATTTGCTCGACGTCGGCCAAAGGAATTACCATATTCGAGGAGAAAAAAGGAGACGGCCACCCGGGGCATAGGGGTTTAAGGGGTCCCAGCTTGCGGTTCAGAAGAACCATGGGAAAATAAAAAAAGGAGACGGCCACCCGGGGCATAGGGGTTTAAGGGGTGTAGGTGACCGTCTCGGTTAGGGAGGAGTGATACGCTTTATTTACCCGTTTTACCCATTTTGGCCTCTTGGTATTTCGCCCACTGCTCGCGAAGTTACGTATATAGGCTCTAATCTCAATATAAGTACGCCCTGCGGCCTGTCAAGGGAAGTACCGCCATTTTGGAGGAGGCCGCCAATTCTCGGACCCCGGTCCTTGACACAAGCTTCCCGAAACGAATAGAATTATGGAGAAACGCCGGAAACAAGGCGCTTTATCGAGGCATCATGGACAGAAAAGCCGTCTCCCTCCTCTCGGGGGGGTTGGACAGCGTACTGGCGACCAGACTGGTGAAGGACCAGGGGATCGAGGTAACCGCCCTCCATTTCACTTCGCCCTTCTGTAACTGTACGCGGAAATCCCTGAAGGGGTGCGGCTCTCAGGCTGTCCGCAGCGCCGACGAGCTGGGCGTAAAGGTGGCGGTAAGGACGAAAGGGATAGAATACCTGAGGATCGTGCAATCGCCCCCCCATGGATACGGGCGCAACATGAACCCCTGCATTGACTGCCGGATCTTTATGCTCAGGATGGCGCGGGATTTCATGGAGGAGCTCGGTGCGAGTTTCATCATAACCGGCGAGGTGCTCGGTCAAAGACCCATGTCGCAGAGAAGGGAGACGATCGGCCTAATCGAAAGGGAGAGCGGCCTTGCAGGGTTGATCGTGCGGCCCCTGTCCGCCCATCATTTTCCCCCGACGATCCCCGAGCAAGAGGGAATTATTGACAGGCAGCGGCTTCTGGATCTTGCGGGCAGGTCGCGTAAGGGCCAATACAAACTGGCCAGGCAGTACGACCTGAAAGAGTTCGGCTGCCCTGCGGGGGGATGCCTGCTCACGGACCACATTTTTGCAGAGAGACTCCGCGACCTCTTCCGCTTCAAACCCGACTGCACTATCTTTGATGCCGCCCTGCTCAGGACGGGTCGCCACTTTCGGCTGTCGCCCCGGACAAAGGTGGTCGTGGGGAGGAATAAGGCCGAGAACGATCTGATCCGCGACCTGTCCCTGGCAGGCCACCTCCTTCTTTTGCCCGTCTCTTTCAAGGGCCCCTCGGCGCTCATAGTCGGACCGGCCGGGGAAGAGGAAATTGACGTTTCGGCAAACATAATGGCCCGCTACACGAAAGACCCTGCCTTTCCCGTGACCGTGGCATCGGGCGGGACAAACCGCCTAGTAGAGCGTCTTTCAATCGATTTCGAAAATCTGAAGATCTGACGGTAATCCCCGCCGGTCGGCTTCTTGCAAACGGGGGGGTCAGACGGTAAAATAGAAAAGACGGAGGGATGGCTGAGCGGCCGAAAGCGGCGGTCTTGAAAACCGTTGGGCGTTTACGCGCCCCGTGGGTTCGAATCCTACTCCCTCCGCCATTTTTCGCAACTTCGACCAGCCTCATTTTTCCTCAATTGTATAGTTTTTGTGTAGTCGGCGTTTTTGTTGACCGCAGCTGGCTGATCCTTCGGGCCGTCGTCGACAAGGCTTTGCTACTTCCTTGATCGTGATTTCTTTTTCGGATGCGGCAGTGCGCCATTTCACTTCCTAATTGAGAAGACAAAATGATCTTTGTGCCACAAGAGTGTCCGGTTAAAACGGGGGCTACTCCAGCGTAACCTTTTACACCGTTATGAAATGAAGAAGGAGGTCGAAACATGTTAGAATAGAATCGTTTCTTGTTTACGCTGCATTTTGATCTGGAACGGGTCCATGTCCGACAGCCTTTCAGTCTTTAAAGAAAACCCTGAAGCTCATGTGGGGTCTGCAGACGAGCAGGAGAAGCCTGCAAGTGCCCCCTCTCCCTCACGTTCTTCCGTCAGACACTACGTCTGGACGCTGGCCAGCGTGATTGCTGTCACGATCGTCGGGCAATTCCTGCAGCCGGTTTTTGATCCCATAAATATAGCTCTTCTTTATCTCTTGCCTGTCCTTATCAGTGCAGTACGTTGGGGCAGAGGACCGTCGCTTTTGGCATCCTTTCTCGGGGTACTTGCGTTTGACCTCTTTTTTGTGTCGCCCGTGGGCAGTTTAACGGTGAGCGATGCCCGCTACGTGCTCACCTTTGCTATTTTCCTTCTCGTGGCGCTTGTTACGAGTACCATGGCGACCAGGCTGCTGAAACAGGCGGAGGAGGCACGAGGGCGGGAACGGAGAACGGCTGCTCTCCACTCGCTCAGTCATAAAATAGCCACTGAAACAAACCTTGAGGGCGTGCTGCAGACCGTGGTCGACACGGTTGCGCACGCGATAGCTGGGCAGGCTGCCATTCTCCTGCCCGGGCCTTTCGGGTCCCGCCTGACCACTGCGGCTCACACCCTGCATAGCTCTGCCGGATTGAGCGAGAAGGAGGAGGCAGTGGCTCGATGGGTTTTTGAACACAGACGGCCTGCAGGCCGGGGGACGAGTGTCCTGGGCGGACACGATCAGTTTTTCTTCCCCGTGTGCACCACGGAGAAAAGCTGCGCGGTCTTCGCGCTGCAATTCGGCCCTGACCAGGCTCTTTCAAGCGAGCAGGTTGACATTCTTGAAGCCCTTGCTGACCTCGCTGCGTTGGCCATAACCCGGGTCCGCCTGGCACAAGAAGCAGAGCGGGCAAAATGGCTCGCTGAATCAGAAAAATTACACAGTGCTTTACTCAATTCCATCTCCCATGACCTGCGCACTCCACTTGCCTCCATTACAGGGGCAGTAACGAGCCTTCTTTCCGAAGAGAGTGTGCATAACCAGGAAACGAGAGAAACTCTTTTACTGACAATTAAGGAAGAGGCTGCACGCCTGAATCATTTTGTTGCGAATCTTCTCGATATGGTGCGTCTTGAAAGTGGTATATTGAAACTAAATAAAGAATGGTGCGACATCCAGGATATTTTGGGGGTTGTGCTAAGGGGCCTCAAGGGTATTCTCGAGGGACATCCATTGCGCGTCAATATCCCGCCCGGCCTTCCTCTCGTGAAGGCTGACTTTGCTCTCATTGAACATGTAATGGCTAACTTGCTCGAAAATGCAGCGAAGTATTCGCCTCCGCAGAGCGAAATCTCCGTTTCGGCTCATTACAGTGACGAAGCGCTTCTGGTTACCATAACGGATCTGAGTTCGTCGATTCCTAAGTCAGAGCGGGAGAATGTGTTCAAGAAGTTTTACCGTATGCGCCATTCTAAGGACACAAGCGGCACGGGTCTCGGTCTGTCGATCTGCAGGGGGATCGTTGAAGCCCATGGTGGTAAGATATGGGTGGAACCGTCATTTGGATACGGCAATGAGTTCACTTTTTCCCTGCCTTTGACCGAGCAACCTCCGGAGAAATTAGACACGGAAGAAGGGTTAGATCATGCAGTCTGATGGTGCACGGATACTTATTGTTGACGATGAAAAACAGATACGCCGAATGTTAAGGACTGCTTTGACCAGCTGCGGTTACGATATTTCCGAAGCGTCTTCGGGCCAGGAGGGGTTGAGTCAGGCGGCGATATTCCATCCTGACTTGATTATTCTGGATCTCGGGCTACCGGACCTTGATGGCACCGAGGTAATTAAACGGCTGCGTGAATGGGCACAAGTTCCAATCATTATCCTGTCAGTAAGGGAACACGAAACAGACAAGATCAAGGCCCTGGATGCGGGTGCGGATGATTATATCACCAAGCCTTTCGGGATGGGAGAGCTCCTTGCACGGATTCGGGTTGCGCTCCGTCACGTGGCGAAAACCGAAGATGAACCCGTGCTTACTTTCGGGGAACTTACACTTGATTTAGCTCGACGTAATGTGTCGCTGAAAGGGACGGAAATCAAGCTTACGCCTATAGAATACGAGATTTTGAAGTATCTGGCCCTCAAGGCGGGTCGGGTAGTAACGCACACCCAGCTCCTTCGTGCCATCTGGGGGTCCAATTACCAGGATCAAACTCATTACCTGCGCATTTATATAGGTCACCTGCGTCGCAAAATTGAGAATGATTCATCACAGCCAGCCTACATCGTCACTGAACCAGGGGTAGGATACCGTCTGACAGACAAAGACTGACCACCGTACGGCCATTCCGCCGGTGTTATCGGGCCTTACAATCGAACCCGCAATTAACGCTTTTTTCCGTATTAACCACATCCTTTACGTATTTTTTACGCTTTAGGCCTCTATATTGACGCACAATTTACTTTGAAACCTCTAAAATAGTCCTTAAACATATACTGATTGAAAAAGCAGGTCAGTTTACGTATTAGGGAGGAATATCTGATGAGCCTTACAATGTGGTTTCTGGCAATGCTTCTGTTGGGCCTTGTATCGATGGGGCTGGTTTATCTGTTTCTGAAAGGGTGTGAAAACATATAAACGATGAGGTGATGAGGATGATCTATGTGACGGCGGCTGTAGCGGTTTTTTTGTTCGTTTACCTGATCGTGGCCCTTGTGCGACCTGAACGGTTCTAAAGCAGGGGCGGACACCGGATATTAAAAAATTCCGAAAGGAGTAAGACAATGTTTATACAAACGTGGTTGCCTCCCTTCTTGCTTCTCCTCACGGCGACCGTCATCGCCTTCCCGTTAGGTCGCTACCTTGCGTGGATCATGGACGGAAAATACCGGCCCCTGCCGGTCTTCCGCTGGTTCGAAAAACGCCTGGACAGCGGCCCGCAGGACTGGAAGCAGTATACCGCCTCCCTGTTGATCTTCAATACCGTGCTCTTCGTTTACGGCTATCTGGTGCTGGCGCTCCAGAAGTGGATGCCCTTGAACGCCGACGGCAAGGGGACGCTCTTCCCAAGCACCATCTTCCAGGCCGTGACCTCGTTCATGACGAACACGGACCTCCAGCACTGGGCGGGAGAGGTGCATCTGTCGAACTTCAGCCAGATTTTCTTTGCCATAGCCATGCTCTTCATATCGGCCGCCGTCGGATTCTCCGGGTTGGTGGCGATCATCCGGGCCTTGCGCGGCGATTCCAAGGTGGGCAACTATTTCTTGGACATGTGGCGGATTTTGGTCTACATGTTCGTGCCGATCGCCTTCATCATCGCTTTCATCTTTATGGTGCAGGGCAGCCCGATGACCTTCAAGAGCTCGTATCAGGTCTCGACCCTCGAGCCTGCGGCGATGGGAACCACGGACAAAGGCGAGGCGAAGCAGCAGACCATCGTGGTCGGGCCGGTGGCCGCCTTTGAGTCCATGAAGATGCTCGGGACAAACGGGGGCGGATTCTTTGGCATGAACTCCGCCCATCCCTTCGAGAATCCTACCGGACTGACGAACTTCTTTAACTGTCTCTCTATGATGATGTTCCCCTTCGCCCTTGTAATAATGTTCGGACGCATGCTCGCCCGGCGGCGGCACGCCCTCGTCATCTTTTCCGTCATGCTGCTGTTGATGGCCGGCACAATCTTCATGTCGGTCTCCTATGACACGCTCGGACCGAACCCCGGATTGACCGCCCATCCCGTGGCCGAAACGTACCAGATCCCCAGCGCGACGGCGCCGGGCGGCAAGCGGGCGGTGACCCTGCCCGCGGTCGCGGGCCTGCCGGTTGACCAGCACCTGGGGAACCTGGAGGGCAAAGAAATGCGCTTCGGGACCTCGGCGGGGGCCACCTACGCAGCGGTAACCACGGACGTGACCTGCGGTGCGGTCAATGCAGAGGCGGACAGCCTCCACCCGATGGCCGGACTCTCGCCCATGATCGGCATGTGGCTCAACTGCATCTTCGGGGGCAAAGGCGTGGGGATGATCAACATGCTGCTCTACATCATCATCGGCATCTTCGTGGCCGGCATGATGGTGGGGAGGACGCCCGAATACCTGGGCAAAAAGATCGGGGCCCGCGAGGTAAAGCTCGCGATCGTCGCCCTTTTGGTCCATCCGTTCATGATTCTCCTGCCCACCGGGCTCTTTGCCGCGACGAGCTGGGGACTCCTGGCCGTGAGCAATCCCGGCGCCCATGGTTTCTCACAGATGCTCTATCAGTTTTCTTCGGCCTCCGCCAATAACGGCTCTGCCTTCGATGGGTTGGGGGTGGTCTACGGCTTCGCGAACAATCCTAGCCCCGCGCCGACCGCCATCCCGTGGAATATCGCGGCGGGTCTCGTGATGGTCTTCAGCCGCTATCTTCCCATTGTCGCGCCGATCGCGATGGCGGCATATCTCGGGGCGAAGAAATCGAGTCCCTTCGGCCTGGGGACGCTGCGCACCGACACCGTGACCTTCGGCATCCTCTTGCTCGGGACGATTCTCATCATCGGGGCCCTGCTCTTCCTGCCGGTCGCCGCACTGGGACCGCTGGCGGAATACCTGGGTCCCATCCCCTTCGGGGGCTGACGCGCAAGGGAGCCATGTACGTCATCAGGAGGAGCTTCGAGATGAATAGAGCACTCAAAGGAGTGGGACATGAATAAGGCAACCGTTACTACACAGACCGTACGGAAGGTCAGTCCATCGACGGAGCCGCCGGTGGTGGAGCGCCGGAAGAAACCGAAAGGATTGCTGGAGAAAGAAACAACGGTGCAGGCGCTGAGACAGGCATTCATCATGCTGCGGCCGGACGTCCAGTGGAAGAACCCGGTGATGTTCGTGGTGGAGGTGGGCGCCTTCCTGACCTTGCTCTTTATCCTGCAGGCAGCATTCGGGAAAGCCGCGAGCGTGGTGCCGATAAGCTATTTTATCACACTTGACGTGTGGCTTTTCCTGACCGTGCTCTTTGCAAACTTCGCGACCGCCCTTGCCGAGGCCCGCGGCAAGGCCCAGGCTCAATCGCTTCGACGGGCGCGTCACGAGACGATGGCCTATCGTCTCAACGCGGCCGGTGCCCTTGAGGAGGTCTCATCGTCGGATTTGAAGCCGGGCGACCGGGTCGTCGTGGAGGCGGGGCAGATGATCCCCGGCGACGGGGAGATCATCAAAGGCGTTGCTTCCGTCGACGAGTCCGCCATTACCGGCGAGTCGGCACCGGTAATCCGGGCCTCCGGCGGCGACCGGTCGGGCGTCACGGGGGGCACCGTCGTGCTCTCTGACCGTATCGTGGTCGAGATCACCAGCGGCGCCGGTGAATCGTTCCTCGACCGGATGATCGCCCTGGTCGAGGGCGCTATCCGCCAGAGAAGTCCGAACGAGATAGCCCTTACGCTCCTGCTCTCGGCCTTCACGCTGGCCTTTGTGATCGTGGTCATTCCGCTCTGGCCCATGGCCTGGAATGCCGAGCAGTACATGATGGGCTACCTGGGTATCCAGGAGCCCTTAAAAAGCCTCGGCACCGACGTGCCGACCCTTATTGCGCTTTTGGTCTGCCTCATTCCCACCACCATCGGCGCATTGCTTGCCGCCATCGGCATCGCGGGCATGGACCGCGCGCTCCAGGCCAACATCATCGCCAAGAGCGGGAAGGCGGTGGAGCTGGCCGGGGACATCGATGTCGTGCTGCTGGATAAGACAGGCACGATCACGATGGGCAACCGGAGCGCGACGGAGTTCCTGCCCATCGGCACGTATTCGGCTGCCGACCTGGCGGGACTGGCCGCCCTGGCGTCCGCCGCTGATGAGACGCCAGAGGGGAAAAGCATCGTGAGGTTATTCGAGAAGCAGGGCAAGACCCCGGTCAGTGTGCCACCGGACGCGGAGGCTATACCCTTTACCGCGCAGACGCGCATGAGCGGCGTCGATCTCCCGGATGGCCGGCGCCTGCGGAAAGGAGCGCCTGACGCCATCATCCAATTTGTCGGGAGCACGCAGGGCAGCGTGCCGGATGGGCTCAGCGAGCTGGTCAGTACCGTCGCATCCAAGGGCGCGACTCCCCTGGTCGTCGCCGATGGCGCCCGCGTCATTGGCGTGGTCGTCCTTGAGGACATTTTGAAGCCCCACATGACGGAGCGCTTCGAGCGCCTCCGGAAGATGGGGCTGCGGACCATCATGATCACCGGAGACAATCCCCTTACGGCGGCGACCATCGCCACACGGGCAGGAGTCGATGACTTCATGGCCGAGGTCACCCCGGAAAAGAAGCTCGCCTACATCAAGAAGGAGCAGGCCGACGGGAAGCTGGTAGCCATGATGGGCGACGGCACGAACGATGCTCCGGCCCTGGCCCAGGCGGACGTCGCCCTCGCCATGAACGCCGGGACTCAGGCGGCCAAGGAAGCAGCCAATATGGTCGATCTGGACAGCGACCCCACCAAGCTGATCGAAGTGGTGGAAATCGGCAAGCAGCTTTTGATCACGCGCGGGTCGCTCACGACCTTCTCCATCGCCAATGACGTGGCGAAATACTTTGCGATTATCCCGGCGCTTTTTGCGGGTACGTTACCCTGGCTGAATACGATCAACATCATGCATCTCCATTCACCGACCTCGGCCATTTTGTCGGCGGTCATCTTCAACGCGATCATCATCCCCCTGCTCATCCCCGTCGCCCTTAAGGGAGTCGCCTACCGGGCGCTCGGCGCGGACGCGCTGCTGCGCAGGAACCTCGTCGTCTGGGGACTGGGAGGCGTCGTTCTACCCTTTATAGGCATCAAGCTGATCGACCTCATCATGGTGGGCTTCCACCTGGTGAGCTGATGAACCAAGGAGGCATACACATGGGACGATACCTTGCGAAAAGTATCTGGCTGCTGTTCTTCGCCGTGATTATCTGCTGCTGCCTGTATCCGCTGGCCTTATGGGTGGTCGGCCAAGCCTTCTTTCCCTCACAGGCCAACGGCAGCCTGGTGAGGGCGCCGGGCGGCGCCGTGGTGGGGTCGCGCCTGATCGCCCAGCCCTTTACCAAGGACGAGTACTTTCAGCCCCGCCCTTCGGCGCCGTCTTACGATGCGTCCGCTTCCGCCTCGTCGACGCTCGCGCCATCAAACTACGCGCTGCGCGACCGGGTCGGCCGCGCGCTCGGTCCGATTGTCGCCTATCGAAGCGGTCCCAGGGCCGGTCAACCGGTGGCCCCGGATATCGAAAGCTGGTTTCAGAAGGATATGTTCCAGGGCAGCCCCCACATCGTGGCCCAGTGGGCGGACCTGCACAACTCCCTTGCCCAGGGCTGGGTGAAGGCGGACCCCACACACGGCGCGTATGTGGACAATTGGGCCAAGACGCACCCCGCCCTGGTAGCCGCGTGGATCAAGCAGAATCCCGCCACCCCGCAGCCCAAGGCGCCCGATCTGGCCGTCGCTTTCTTTGAGAACTTCTCAACGGAGAACCCGGGGAAGTTCCCCTCCGCCGTTACCCGAAAAGGGGCTGACGGCAAGGACCAGACGACAATCGAACCGGTAAAAGAGGGCTCGGACATTCAGTCGGTCTTTTTCGACATGTGGCGACAGGAGCATCCCGAGGCTCACCTTCAGGACCTCCCCGGCGACATGGTCACGACGTCGGGCTCCGGGCTTGACCCTCATATCACGCTTCAGAATGCGGAATACCAACTCGACCGGGTGGCATCCAAGTGGGCGGCCGATTTGAAGCGCGATCAGACGGCAGTGCGAAAAGAGATCGAGCAGATAGTGCAGGAGAACGCCTCCGCGCCGTGGTTTGGGCTCGCGGGTGAGAAGATGGTGAACGTGCTCGAAGTCAATCTCGAACTTCGCAAGAAGTACGGAGCGCCTAGCCGCTAAGCATGGATAAATTTGCATTTCTCTTTCGCTTCCGCTTGTTTCTACTATTGAAAGAGGAGGTATTACTATGAGAAGTCCGGTAGTTCTTCTGGTCGGCTTTATTATCCTTTCCTTTTGCTCATTCAGCAGCTACGCTCAGGAGAAGCAGGATGAAAAGACGGTACCGCAACCACAGGTAAGCCCGGCCCCTGCGGCCCCTCCTGCAACGGCAGCCCCTGCAACTGCCGCCGCTCCTGCGGCGACCCCGCCGAAGGTCGGCAGCATGACCGTTGACGAGGTGAGGAAAGCATTAGGCTTGAGTCTCTATTTTCAGGGCGGTTACGTCTACAATACCAAGAACCCCGGCTCCCAGGAGAACGACCTCCGCCTCTTCGACCACAAGGCCAACAGCTTCATGCTGGACCTTGCCCAGATCAGGTTCCAGAAGGACGCCGATGTGGGAGGTCTCGGTTACAACTTCAGATTTTCATTTGGTGAGACGGCGAAGTTCATCCATTCGAGGGGCCTCGGTCAGCAACTAAATAACCTCGACTCGGGGAGCACCACGGCCAGGGACGCGACTCCCTTCGACATGACACAGGCGTTCGTCACGTATAATGCCCCGGTGGGCAAGGGCCTCCAGTTCTCCTTCGGTAAGTTCGCCACCATGCATGGGGCGGAGGTCATCGAAGCGATCGATAACTTCAACTATTCCCGATCCTTCCTCTTCAACTATGCAATACCTTTCACCCATACGGGCTTGAAGACATATTATGCCTTCTCCGACAAGTTCAATGCCGCATTTTATCTGGTCAACGGCTGGGATAATACGAATGACAACAACACGGGCAAGACCGTGGGGCTCAGTTTTGGCGTTACGCCCGCCCAGCCCGTCAACCTGGTCTTCAACTTCATGTACGGGCCGGAACAGGACAATAACAACAGCAATGAACGCTTTCTCTTCGACTGGATAGCCACATTCAATGCGACCAAGAACCTGACGTTCGTCCTGAACACGGACTATGCGACCGAGCAGAGGGTAGCTACGGCCATGGGTCCGCGCGATGCGAAATGGTATGGCATAGCCGGATACGCCAAGTACGTGTTCACCGATTGGTTCAGCGTAGCGCTGCGAGGCGAGTGGTTCAAGGACCCCCAGGGGGTGCGCACCACTACAACACAACCGGCGGACCCGCTTGTGCAAACACCAACGGGAATCGGACAGACACTCAAGGAAGGGACCCTGACCACCGAGTTCAAGCTGGCGAAGAACCTCATCCTGAGACCTGAGTACCGGCACGACTGGTCCGACAAGAAGTCCTTTGATTCATTTGCCTACAAACAGCAGGACACCCTTTTGATAGGTGCGATGTACCTGTTCTAACAGAGAGGATATCGGTAGCACGCTTTCTTCCGAGGACCGGACAAGACGAGTGGTGGTTGCGCACGGCCGGAGATGATCCCGGAACGAGCTGCCGGAAGGGTGCGGCCGGAATGGCAGAGAGGTTTTATGGTGTCAAGGTTTTTTTGCCTTCCCTCTCTTCTATTTTTTTTAGGATCGGTTCGAGCATTTTCGAGGCATCCTCAAAGGCAGAGGCTCTGCCTGCCCACCAGTCGGGAGCCGACTTCTGAGCCGGACCATCAGGTCCCTGGGTTTGGTCCCTTCGAAGTTTTTTTTCTATCTCTCTTTCGCTTGCTGCCGTGTCTTTCAACCATTGAGCGAATTCATTCCAATCCATATGGGCACCTCTTTGAGTAATTTCACTCCCTGTATTATAATGCCCAAATTACGTATCGACCAGAGACGGCAAAAAAGCTAAGGATGATGGCCTTTCCCTTATCGATGTGGACGGCGATAGCACGTTAGCACAGAGAGACCTAACGTTTACTATGAATTGGGGTACGCGCATGGCCGGAAGAAAGAGGTCATTCTGATAGCACGACAAGGAAGCACGGTTCATTTCTATATCAAGGACTACAACATTATCTTTTATCGAAACTTCACTGAGCTGGAGGATCGGATAGCCAAGCGTATTGCCGCTCGCCATCCTATGGATATCGACCGCATGGGTGGCGGGCGGACTTTTTCTCGCATCCTCGCTGGGCGAGCGGGAGCCGAAGGGCCAGGCGACGTGGATCAACATCCTCTTCGCCGCCCTTGCGCTCGTCATCTTCGGAAGTTTTTTCGGCGAGATGTTCGGCATACGCCAGCCGATGGGCAGGGCGTGGTTCTGGTTCGGGAACCAGGGGTGGGAATACCTCGATCTCGGAAGAGGATGGCAAGTGCTTCTCGTCATCGGCCTTGTCATGTGGATGGTCCTTATTTTTCGTGACAGCCTTCGCGAGCTCCGCCTTCGTCAGCGGCTTCATAACGAATCCTTTTATTCCGGCAGCCCTCGCAAAACGCGTTCACAAGATGACTGTAACCTGTAGACAATAAAACGGGAACTTCGGGCCGGACGGCAAGTGCTCTAAGCAGGTCCGTTTGCAGCTTCCACGGCAACCGAAAAAGTCCGGCAAAAGGGTCGATACCGGTTTTTCGGACGATTTCAATTTTTCTTGACAATCGGCGGCAGGCGGCGGATACTCTGCCCGAAAGCGGACAGGAAGGGAGGGATTATCTTGGCAAGGGGCGTCGAGCAGTCAGGCACTGCGGCTCCTGCCGGCTCGACTGTCCGGCCGGGGCCGTTACAATTGTGTTCGGGCCGGAGATGCTTCTCCTGTAAAGCTTCACGATAGGGGTACCGGGTACCATGATCGAAGCGGCGGCTGATCAAGTTGCACCGAAAAAGCAGGCCATCCGGTCGCCCCGGCGCGCCCTGATCTTTGCCATCTCCATCGGGATGGCATTGTTCCACCTCTACACGGCCGGCGTCAGGCCGCTGCCCGGCGTGCAACAGCGCTCGGTGCACCTCTCCTTTGCGCTCGCGCTTATCTTTCTTATGTTTCCCTTCAGGGCCAAAAGCGATGAGGCGCAGGAGACAAAGATCTCCGATGAAGAGCGACCCCTCGAGGTACCTGACATCCTTCTGCTCGCCGCCTGCGCCTTCATCGGCATCTATGTCCTGATCGAATACGAGGCCCTCAGTTTTCGGACAGGCATGCCCAATCTCCTCGATTCGGGTTGCAGCCTTCTGGCGATCCTGCTCGTACTCGAGGCAACGCGCCGGGTTATAGGATGGTCTATCATCATCATCTGCCTCATGGGTTTTGCATACCTGGCTTTCGGCGCCCATCTCCCGTCGTACCTGGCCCATACAGGCTTTACCTTTGAGGAGGTGATCAACTTTATATTCTTCAGTACCGAGGGCATCCTCGGGGCGCCTCTCGGCGTCTCGTCGACGGTGATCATCGTCTTCATCATTTTCGGGGCCTTTCTCCTGGTCTCCGGCGCCGGCTCCCTCTTCATCGACCTCGGGCTTTCTCTCTTCGGGAAATACCGGGGTGGCCCTGCAAAGGCGGCTGTCCTCGGCAGCTGCATGTTCGGCATGATCACGGGAAGCCAGGTTGCAAACGTGACGGCAGTCGGGGTCATTACCATCCCTCTTATGAAGAGAGCAGGATACCGACCGGTGGTGGCGGCATCTATTGAGGCCTTGGCCTCTACGGGCGGCATGCTCGTGCCTCCGGTCATGGGAGCGGTTGCCTTCATCATTCCGGAGATGATCGGCGGCACGTACTGGGATGTCTGCAAGGCTGCTTTGATACCGGGTCTTCTCTTTTACGTGTCCGTTTACATGGTCGTAGAGCTCCAGGCTGCCAAATACGGCCTGAAAGGCTTTGCGAAAGCCGACCTGCCCGAACTAGCCAAGGTAATCGCCGGGCGCGGTTACATGATACTCCCGATTCTGGTGCTCATATACTGCATAGTAGGGGCGGGCTTCTCGACGCCGAAGGCAGGCTTCTTTGCCATCATCGCGTGCGTCATCGCAAGCTTCTTCAGGAAAGAGACCAGGATGACGCCGGTAAAGATAGTCGACGCCCTGCAAAAGGGGGCGAAGGGCAGCCTTATCGTGGCCATTTGCTGTGCCTCCGCCGGCATCATTACAGGCACGATCGACATGTCGGGCATGGGCATGCGCTTTTCGGACGTGCTCGTAACGGTAGCGGGCGGGAATATGACGATCCTTCTGGTCCTTACTATGATTGCCTCCCTCATCCTGGGCCTTCCCCTGCCTCCAGTGACGTGCTACCTGATCCTCGCGGTCCTCGCGGCCCCGGCCCTGATAAAAGCGGGCGTCTATCCCATGGCCGCCCACCTTTTCGTCTTCTTCTTCGGCGCTTTAGGCAATATCAGCCCGCCCGTGGCGCCCACCTCTTTTGCCGCTGCAGGGCTGGCCGGGACGGACCCCATCAAAACGACCAACCTGACCTTCCTTTATTCGCTCCCCTCTTTTCTCGTCCCCTATCTTTACGTCTACACGAACGAGCTGCTCCTCAGAGGAGAGCCTTTGTCGATATTGGTTACGATCCTTTCAGCCTTCGTCGGGCTGAGCTGCATGGCGGTCACCTTCCATGGCTACCTGTTCCGCAGCCTCAACTGGACGGAGCGCCTGCTCTACCTCATCGGCGGTCTGGCCCTTGTCTATCCCCATTGGGCGGGAGACGTCGTGGGCTGCTGCCTCATAGGCCTTCCCACCTTCAGGCAGATTGTGGAACGGAAGAGGCTCTCCTAGGGGGTTCCCGCTCGGGCGGAGGGACACGGACGCAGGGGTCGTCTTAGAGGGTCGCACAAAAGCGGGTCCGAATCAGGCGGCAATCGCCGCTTTTCAAAAGAAAGGCCCCCTCCCTGGCAGCGGGGAGGGGGCCTTTCCAAGCTTTCTTGACTTTCAGGGCGCTGTTTCGAGCCTCTTCTCAACGTCTTCCGCACCGATCGACTCCCGGCCGATCCTCATGCCGTAGAAGGAGCGGTAGATGAAGACGAGGGCGACGGCAAAAAAGACGACGGCAATGCCCGTCTTAAGTGTCTGCGACTGCATGGTGACCGCGATCTCCGTGGCCAGCAGACCGAAAAGGGTGGTGAACTTGATAACGGGGTTCATGGAGACCGAAGAGGTGTCCTTGAACGGGTCGCCCACCGTGTCGCCCACGATGGTTGCCTCGTGGAGGGGCGTATTCTTCTCCTTCAAGTCCACTTCGACGATCTTCTTGGCATTGTCCCACGCGGCTCCCGCGTTAGCCATGAAGATTGCCTGAAAGAGACCGAAGAAGGCGATGCCGATCAGGTAGCCGATGAAGAAGTAAGGGTTGAAGAAGGAGAGGGCAAGGGCCATAAAGAATATGACGATGAAGATGTTGATCATGCCCTTTTGAGCGTACTGGGTGCAGATCTTTACAACTTCCTTGCTGTCCTTGATTGAGGCCGTCTTGCTGTCAAGCTTGATGTTCTCCTTTATGTAAACGACGGCCCTGTAGGCGCCCGTTACCACGGCCTGTGTAGCTGCGCCCGTGAACCAGTAGATCACCGCGCCGCCCATCAGGAGGCCGAGGATGATCTCCGGCTGCACGAGGGAGAGCTTGGCGACGGCGCCGCCGAAAATCCGCTCCAGGAGGATGATGATGCCGAAAACCATCGTGGTGGCGCCGACGACGGCCGTACCGATCAGCACCGGTTTCGCTGTTGCCTTGAAGGTGTTGCCCGCGCCGTCGGCCTCTTCCAGATAGTCTTTACCGTTCTCGAAGTCCGGCTCGAACCCGAAGTCCTTCTTTATCTCCGCCTTAACGTTGGGTACGCTCTCGATCTGTGAGAGCTCATAGACTGACTGGGCGTTGTCGGAGACAGGGCCGAAGCTGTCGACCGCTATCGTCACGGGACCCATACCCAGAAAACCGAAGGCTACGAGGCCGAAGGCGAAGACGGGAGCAGCGAAGACAAAGTCCTTCGGCATGAGGGCCTGGATCGACCCGTTCATGGAGACGAGGTAGGCGATAAGCATGAGCACGAGGATGGTCAGGCCTTCCCAGAAGGCAGAGTAGTTGCCCGCGACGAAGCCGGACAGGATGTCGAGCGATGCCCCTCCCTGCCGCGCGCTGGCCATGACTTCCTGGACGTGGCGCGACTTAGTGCTCGTGAAGACCTTGGTTAACTCGGGGATCAAAGCGCCCGCCACTGTGCCGCAGCTTATGATGATGGAGAGGGCCCACCAGAGGGATGCGTATTTCGGGTCGGGGAGGCTGCCGAGCAGGAGGTAGGTCGCGCAGAATGTGACTATGATCGAAATGGCCGAGGTGATCCACACAAGATTGGTAAGGGGCTGCTCGAAGTTGAACTTCTTTTTGTCGCCGTATGCGGCGGACGTGATGCCCGCATTGATGAAATAGGAGACGAGGGAGGTGAGGATCATGAGGATCCGCATGGAGAAAATCCATATGATCAGCGTCCCGGCCATGACCGGATTGAGCGCCAGGGCGAGGGCGAGGAAGGCGATCAGGGCAACGCCGGTAACGCCGTAGGTCTCGAAACCGTCCGCGGTCGGTCCCACGCTGTCGCCCGCGTTGTCGCCCGTGCAGTCGGCGATAACGCCGGGGTTCTTCGGGTCGTCCTCGGGCAGATGAAAGACTATCTTCATCAGGTCCGAGCCGATATCGGCGATCTTCGTGAAAATGCCGCCGCAGATGCGGAGAGCGCTCGCGCCCAGCGACTCGCCGATGGCAAACCCGATGAACGAAGCACCGACCATTTCCTTCGGGAGGAAGACCAGGATGCAGATCATGAAAAAGAGCTCGACGCTTACGAGGAGGAGGCCGACGCTCATGCCCGAGCGCAAGGGGATGGCGACCACGTTGACAGGCTTGCCGTAAAGCGATGCGAAGGCGGCGCGGGAATTCGCCCGGGTGTTGATCCTCATTCCGAACCAGGCGACGCCGTACGAGCCGAGGATGCCGAGGACCGAGCAGAAGAGGATCACTACTATGTTGAAAAGGGGCGCGTGCTGCAACCCGCCGAAGTAGTAGGTCATACAGATGGCGATGAGGACCCAGAGGACCACGAGGAATTTACCCTGTTGGGCCAGGTAGGACTTGCAGGTCTCCCATATGATGTCCGACACGTTGAGCATGGAACTGTGAGCGGGCAGGTTCTTCGTCTGATTCGACTGGACAAGGCCGAACACGAGGCCGAGGACGCAAATCAGCAGGCCGAAGTACATGATGTGGATGCCGTTCAGCATGCCGCCGAAGATATTGAAGCTTATGTTGCTGAGATCAGGCAGCACGATGTCTGCCTCGCCCGCGAGGGCTGGCCCCACGCCTAGAAAAAGCGCAAGACTGAAGGTAAGCAGTGCGGGCAGTACCCTATAAGCCTTTGTAAACCCCATTTAGACCTCCTTGCAGTTTTTTGGTACGAGAGAACCCTCCGGGCAGCGCGCCAAAAACTTGGAGAAATTCCTAACTATCTAACTACTGAGGAACGGCATATGTCAACTGTTTTCTTGCGCTATCGGGAGCCGGCGGGATCAGCGGCGCCGGTTCATCCTGCGCCGTTCGGGCCGGACGAGGAACATCAGTAGCGGAGTCCTCAGAAGGTGAACTCCGCAGAGGTTTTAAGGGTGGAAAGGACATCGCTGTAAATGACCTCCCCGTTGCGGTTTTGACGGAAGTGGGAGCCGAACCGCTCCATCGCCTCTTCGGGCATGGTCGGGGAAAGCCCCCCGAGGACATCTATTGGAATGAACACGGAAGTCGTGCGGGTCGTTACTTTGTCTTTTCCGGACTGTCTCCAGACCCACCTCCGGGTTAGGACGGACCGGTCATCCTTGTAAACAACCTCCCCCTCTTCGGCCGTCTCCTCCTCTCCGCCCTCCATGGGTGTGAAGGTCTCCGTGCCCTTCGCGAAACCGAGATACAAGTCGCCCTCCAAAGGGGCAAGGTCATGGCCGCCTATGGGCACCATGAACTCCAGGGAGAGCGTGTTGTAAAGGTCGACGAGAGGGTTGACCCTGGGGAAAAAGCCGCCTTTCAAAGCCCTCCTCACTAATGACTCGATGGAGCTCTGATACTTTGACGGAGACATCCGGAGCTTCCCGAAAGCTTCCCGCCATGCCTTGATATGGGGATGGTCCTGGGGCTTCTCGTAGCGGAAACCGGTCCGTATGCGCTCGAGGGTCGAGTCCAGGGAGTCCTCGCCGTACCGGCTATTGTCTATGCGGCACACCAGGAATCCGATCTTGAGATCGGAGAAAAGCTCGAAGAGCCTCTCATCTATCGAGAACTTCATTGGGCGGTCTTAGACGCGGTCGAGATCCTCGTAACGGCCCTAAAAAGCGCCGCTTGCAGGACCTCATACTCCTCTTCCTCGGGGGAGAGCTCCCTCAGGGCGGTCTCGGCCCTCTCTTTTGCCCTCTGGGCCCTTACCAGATCGATCTCTTCTCCGAACTCTGCCGTGTCGAGGAGCAGGAGCACCCTGTCGTCCCGGACCTCGGCAAAGCCCCCGCTCGTAGCGATGAAGCGGGTCCTCCCTTCGAAAGTATAGCGCACCTCGCCGTGGTTAAGGGTGGAGAGAAAAGTGACGTGACCCGGCAGGACGCCGAACTCTCCCAGCGCACCCGGGGCCTCTACCAGGTTTGCGTCCTGGCTCACCATTACCCTCTCCGGTGTGATAATCTCCAGCCGGAGTTTCTCCATCACTCACCCATCATCTTTCTTGCCTTCTCTACGGCCTCGTCGATGTTGCCGACCATGAAGAAGGCCTGCTCGGGCAGGTCGTCGTGACCGCCTTCGAGGATCTCTTTGAAGCCTCTCACCGTCTCGCTTATGGGCACGTACTTGCCGGCAGAGCCGGTAAAGGCCTCGGCAACGAAGAAGGGCTGGGAGAGGAACCTCTGGATCTTCCTCGCTCTCGAGACGACGAGCTTGTCTTCCTCGGACAGCTCGTCCATGCCGAGGATGGCGATGATGTCCTGGAGGTCTTTGTACTTCTGGAGGGTCTGCTGCACACCCATTGCGACCGAATAATGCTCGTCGCCGACCACCTTCGGGTCGAGGATCCTGCTCGTCGAATCGAGGGGGTCGACTGCGGGATAGATGCCGAGCTCGACGATCTGGCGCGAGAGAACGGTAGTAGCGTCCAGGTGGGCGAACGTCGTAGCCGGGGCCGGGTCTGTGAGGTCGTCGGCCGGCACGTAAATGGCCTGAACGGAGGTGATGGAGCCGCGGAGAGTCGATGTGATCCTCTCCTCCAGCTCACCGAGGTCGGTGGCGAGGGTCGGCTGGTAGCCGACGGCCGAGGGCATACGGCCGAGGAGCGCCGACACCTCGGAGTTAGCCTGGGTGAAACGGAATATGTTGTCGATAAAGAGAAGCACGTCCTGGCCCTCTTCATCACGGAAATACTCGGCCGCCGTAAGGGCGGTGAGGCCGATCCTCGCTCTGGCGCCGGGAACCTCCGTCATCTGGCCGTATATGAGGGCGGTCTTGTCGATGACACCTGAGCCCTTCATCTCGAGCCACAGGTCGTTCCCCTCGCGGGTGCGCTCGCCGACGCCGCCGAAGACGGAGATGCCGCCGTGCTGCATGGCTATATTGTGTATCATCTCCATGATGATTACCGTCTTACCCACCCCGGCTCCTCCGAAGAGGCCCACCTTGCCGCCTTTGGGATAGGGCTCGAGGAGGTCGATGACCTTTACGCCGGTCTCCAGGAGCTCGATCTTCGTGTTCTGCATGACGAGGGTAGGGGCGGCGCGGTGAATGGAGTACTTTTCCTTGGTCTCGACCGGTCCTCTGCCGTCGACGGGCTCGCCTACGACGTTCAGCACGCGGCCGAGCACCTCCCTGCCCACGGGCACGACGATGGGAGTCCCCTTGTACGATGCCTCCTGGCCGCGCCTAAGCCCGTCCGTCGTCTCCATGGCAATGCACCTGACGGTGCTGTCCCCTATATGCTGGGCCACCTCGAGGACCAGATTCTCCTTCCTGTCATTGATTGTCGTGTTCGTAAGGTAAACGGCCCCGTAGATTGGTGGAAGGGCTTCAGGCGGAAAACGGACGTCTACCACGGTCCCTATGACCTGCACGACCTTCCCTGTAACCTCGTTCATGCTGCCTCCTTTATGAGCTCAACGCCTCGGCGCCGCCTACGATATCCATCATCTCGTTGGTGATGCTCTGCTGGCGCGTCTTGTTGTAGACGAGGGTGAGGTGGTCGATCATCTCACCGCAGTTGTTTGTTGCGTTCTCCATTGCCGCCATGCGGGACGCGTGCTCCGATGTTTGCGAATCGACGAGGGCGAAGTATATTTTTGTGCGCACGTAATGGGGAACAAAGCGGGAAAGTATCGTGTCTTTATCCGGCTCGCAGAGGTAGTCCACGCCGTCGGCCTTGCCTGCAGGAAGCGGCAGGAACTGCTCGAACCTGACCTCCTGCTTTACGGCCGAGCGGAAGTGGGTATGAATGAGGTAAACTCTGTCATACGCCCCGGAAAGGTAGAGATCCGTAATTTCGGCGGCCATCCTGCCTGCAATCTCGTACCCCGCCGTCTTTACGTCGAGCCATTCCTTCTCCGTCTCGATCCTTCTCCGCCTTAAGTAGTCCCTGATTTTCCTTCCCGCGAGGTAGACGCCGATCTTTTCGTAGCGCGATTTTTCTTTGAGGATGAAGCGCTCGACTGCGGCGGCCACGTTGAGATTGAAAGCGCCGGACAGGCCGCGGTCGGAAGCGATGGGAAAGAGGAGGACCCTTTTTATCTCTTCGCGCTCCGCCATGAGGGGATGGGCGACTTCCGGGCCTGCGATGCGGGAGAGGAGCTCTTCGGTCTCCCGCGCGTAGGCCGTAACCCTCTCCAGCTCGTCCTGGGCGCGCCGCAGTTTGGAGGCTGAGATCATCCTCATGGTCCTCGTGATCGTCTGCGTGCTCTTTATGCTTCCGATCTTTCTTTTTATATCGCGGAGGGTAGCCATGTCACGCCTTGAAGCGCTCCTTGAAGGAGGCGAGAGCCTTGTTCAGTGAGCCTTCGATGTTTGCGTCGATTTCCTTCTTGTCCCGGACCGCCGCAAGTATGTCGGCGTGCTCCTTCTCCATGTAGGCGAGCATCTCCTCCTCGTACCTCGATACGGCCGATTCAGGGTAGCCGTCCGTGTAGCCGTTCGTACCGGCATAGAGCAGTACTACCTGCTTCTCCACGGGGTAAGGCGAATAGAGGCCCTGCTTCAAAAGCTCCTGCAGGCGCGCGCCCCTCGAGAGAAGGGCCCGGGTGGACTTGTCGAGGTCGCTCCCGAACTTCGCGAAGGCGGCCATCTCCCTGTACTGGGCGAGGTCGATCCTGAGGCGGCCGGCCACCTGCTTCATCGCCTTCGTCTGAGCGTTGCCGCCGACGCGGGAGACGGAGAGGCCCACGTTGATGGCCGGCCTGTTCCCGGAATAGAAGAGCTCGGGTTCGAGGTATATCTGCCCGTCGGTAATGGAGATGACGTTCGTCGGGATATAGGCGGAGACGTCGCCTGCCTGGGTCTCGATGATTGGCAGGGCGGTCAGCGAGCCGCCACCGTGGGCATCGTCCCATTTCGCAGCCCTCTCGAGGAGCCTCGAGTGGAGGTAGAATATGTCGCCCGGATAGGCCTCCCTGGCAGGCGGTCTTCGCAAGAGCAGGGAGAGCTGCCTGTAAGCGACGGCATGCTTCGAGAGGTCGTCGTAAGCGATCATGGCATGGCGGCCCGTGTCCCTGAAGTATTCGCCCATGGAGCAGCCGGAGAAGGGGGCGAGGTACTGGAGAGGCGCCGTATCGCTTGCGGTTGCCGCCACGACGGTAGTATATTCCATGGCGCCGTAGGCCGTAAGAACGTCGACGATCCTTGCTACGGACGATCTCTTCTGGCCTATTGCAACGTAGAAGCAGAAGACACCCTTACCTTTCTGGTTTATGATCGTGTCTATGACGATGGCCGTCTTCCCCGTGCCCCTGTCACCTATGATCAGCTCCCGCTGTCCCCTTCCGATGGGGATCATGGCGTCGATGGCCTTTATGCCCGTCTGGAGCGGCTCTTTCACCGGCTGCCTCACGACAACACCCGGCGCCCTCTGCTCGACGTTCCTGTACTCGCTTGCTTCGATAGGCCCCTTTCCGTCGAGCGGGTTCCCCAGGGCGTCGACTACCCGACCGACAAGGCCCTCGCCCACAGGGACCCGAGCGATCCTTCCGGTCCTCTTGACGAGGTCCCCTTCCTTTATCTCTGTGTAATCGCCGAAGATAACGGCGCCTATATTGTCTTCCTCAAGGTTCAGGACCATGCCGATGACGTTATGGGGGAACTCGATCAGCTCCCCGGACTCGGCGTTCTCGAGACCGTAAATCCTCGCAATACCGTCTCCGACGGTGATAACGGCACCCGTCTCCTGCAGGTCGATCTCTCTCTCGAAGCCCGATATTTTCTGCTCTATAATTCTGCTTATCTCGTCGGCCTTAACTGCCATATTCTACTCCTCCATGATGCGTTCGCTCAGTAGCTCGAGCTGTCTTTTGACGCTGCCGTCGATCCTCAACCCGCCCACGATCACCTTGATCCCCCCGATGAGGCCTTTGTCCTCCTCCACCTTGAGATCCACTTTTTTTCCGAGCCTCTCCGTGAGGGCCTCCTCGATCTTTTGCTTCACGCCAACGGGTACAGGATAGGCCGAATGACATACGCCCCTTGCCCTTCCCTCCTTGTCGTCGACCATCTCCTCGTAGGCGTCGCGTATGAGGGGCAGGTAGTTCATCCTGTGCTTCTCCAAAAGGAGGCCCAGGATTGCGGCAACGGGGGGCAAGACGCTCAAAGCGGCCACGATGTCGGAGAGCAGCTCCTTTCTCTTTTTCATCTCGACCAGGGGCAGCATGAGGGCCTTCTCGATCTTCGGCTCGCCGGCTGCAAGGGACAAGACCTTGTTCACCTCTCCCAGGTAGTCCCTGTATCTTCCATCCTTTTCGCCCACGGCAAAAAGACCCTTCGCATACCTTCTAGCGATCGACTGGCGTATCAATTGACGCTCCTTACCTTTCGGATAAACTCTTCAACCATCCGGTCGTGGTCATCCTTTCCGAAGATCTTGCGCACCTTCTCTTCGGCCGTTTTTATCGTCCGATCGGCGATCTCGGCCCTGATCCTAGCCGTCGCCTCTCGCATCTCCTGCTCGTAGGCGAGGCGGGCCTGGCCGCTTATCCTCAAGGCAAGGGCCTGTGCTTCGTCGGCGATCTTCTTTTTCTCCTTCTCCATTTCTTCGAGGATCGACTTCCGGAAGGACGCAATCTCGGCATCGAGCCTGGAGAGCCGATCCTCATAAAGCTTTTTTGCCTCCTCTGCTTCGGCGATCAGGCGGCCGGCCTCTTCCATCTTCTCTCTTACGGACTGGCTCCTTTTGCGGAGGTAGTCGCCAAGGGGCTTTCTCAAAAGGTAGACAAGGGCGAAGACGAGGAGCCCGAAGTTGATGAACTGGAACAGGAGCTGCAGCCACAGGGGGAGGTCCTTTCCGAGTCCCATTACGCACCCCTTCCTGTAACCTTATGCGCTATCTCGACTGCAAGGCGGTCGGACTCGCCGACAAGGGCGCCAAGGGTCCTTTCCGCCTCAGTCCTTACCGCCTCTCTGGCCTTGGCGAGCTCGCCTGCAAGCTCTCTCCTCGCCTCTTCTATGACCTTCATCGAAGCAGCGTGCGCCTCTTTGAGCGCTGCCTCCTTCTCTTCGAGTATGGGGAGCTTCTTCTCCTTCAGGCCCTCGTCGTAAGTCCGGGAGAGGCCTTCAGCCTCCTCCTTCTTCTCTTCCGCCCTCTCCGCAAGGTCCCGGATGGCGGCCCTGCGCTTCGAGAGATGGCCGAGGATGGGCCTGAAGAGCAGCGTATTGAGGAGGATGAGGAGGATGAGAAACTGAAAAAACTGTATAATAATCGTATAGTTAAATTCGATCATACTTGCCCCCCCGAGCCTTGTCAGACGCGAGAATTTGCTCGCCACCTTTCATAACATGGAATCACCCGGATTTTCAACCCATTTCTGTCCGAACCTTACTCTTAAGGCGCGACGCCGAGGCAGTCCAGCAGCCTATCGAGGTCTTCCCTGGAATAGAATTCGATAATAACCTTGCCCTTATTCCCTTTGAATGTGACCTGTACCTTTGTTTTCAACGCCTCGCGCAGCATTTCCTCAGCATCGAGGAAGGGCGAGGCGCTCGCGCCGCGGCCTGTTTTCCTGACCCTCTCCAGCTCTCTCACCGAAAGGCCTTCGTCGAGCACCCTCCTCACGTATCGCTTCTGCTCCTGTTCGCTCTTCAGTGTTATAAGGGTCCTGCCGTGGCCCTGCGTCAGCTTGCCCGATGCAAGGAGATCCTTTATCCATGAAGGGAGTTTGAGGAGTCTTATATAGTTTGAAACGGAGCTTCTCTCGATGCCCATTTTTTTTGCCAGTCCCTCATGGGTGTAGCCGAAGTCGTCTACGAAACGCTGGTATACGGTCGCTATCTCAAGAGGATTCAAATCTTCCCTCTGCAGGTTCTCCACCATAGCGAGCTCGAGGGCCTCCCGATCGTCCGCTTCCTTGATAATAGCGGGAACCTCTTTAAGCCCCGCCATTTTCGCTGCCCTGAAGCGGCGCTCGCCCGCGATGATCTCGTAGGCGCCCTCCTTCCTCCTGACGAGGATCGGCTGCAGAACACCTTTTTCTTCAATGGAAGCAGCGAGCTCCTGAAGAGATTCTCGCCTTATCTCGATTCGGGGCTGGTTGGGGTTCATCAATATCTGCTGGACGGGGATGGGATGAACACCCCCCTCGTCCACATCCCTCAGGATGGCCGACAGCCCCCTTCCGAGCGGGTCTTTCTTGCGCATTTAACTCCCGTCACACGATATTTCTGCTGCCAGGTCGAGGTAGCTCTCGGCGCCTTTCGATGCCGCGTCATAGAGGATCACCGGTTTCCCGTAGCTCGGCGCTTCGCTCAACCGGACGTTCCTCGGTATGACCGTCCGAAAAACCTTGTCTCCAAGGTGTCTCCGGGCTTCCTCCATAACGCGGAAGGAAAGGTTGTTCCGCTTGTCGAACATGGTAAGAAGCACGCCAAGAATTTCCAGTTCCGGATTGAGCCTTTTCTTTATGACAGAGATCGTTTTCAATAAAAGGACGAGTCCTTCCAGCGCGTAGTATTCGCATTGAAGAGGAATGATGACAAAATCGGAGGCAGCCAGCGCGTTGACGGTGAGGAGGCCCAGGGAAGGGGGGCAGTCGATAATGGTGAAAAGGTAGCTCTCCCTTACCCCTGCTATGGCCTTTTTCAAGATCAGCTCCCTTTCTTCCATGTCGAGGAGCTCGATCTCTGCTCCGATCATATCGGGATGGCCGGGGGCAAGGTCGAGCATCGGAAGGGCCGTTTTCACAATGACCCGTTCTATGGCCGCGTCGCCTATCACGGTGCGGTACAGGTGCTCTTTCAGCTTCCCGTAAGAGACGCCGACGCCGCTCGTCGCGTTGCACTGGGGGTCCATGTCTACGAGAAGCGTCCGATGCTCGGCTACGGCGACCGACGCCGCGAGGTTGATTGCCGTTGTCGTTTTTCCCACACCGCCTTTTTGGTTTGCGATCGCGATGATCTTACCCATAGACAAGATACATTAGCACAAAACAATCTTTCTATGAAACCTTTTTGTACACGAAAAGCTGGTACGCCTTGTCGTTCCCCGGCAGGCTGTAACTCTCCTCGCGCTGTAATAGAAACCCCTCGTGGGCAGGCGCCTTTTGCCCCTTGCCCTTGACGATATAGGCCGATCCCCCTTCGTTGAGGTGCCTTCTTCCCTTGTCGAGGACGACAGGCACCGGGCCGAAAGCCTTTGCGATGAGAACATCGACGCCCGTGCGCGGCGCTTCTTCTATGCGACCGTGGACGATTTCCAGCCGGTCCAGACCCAGAAGCCGTTTCACATGCCTCTGGAACTGGGCCTTCTTCAGGTTTTTCTCAACCGATACAATCCTCCTTTCGGGGTCGAGTATTGCCATGGAGACAGAGACCACGCCCGATCCTGAGCCGAGGTCGAGAAGCGACCTCGCACCGGCTATGCGCGAGTGGAGGAAAAAGGCGTCATACACGAGCTCGGCGACGACCCGGCTGCTTCCTTTGAGGCCGACTAGGTTCATCGTCCGGCTCCACCTGTCAAGCTCTCGTACGTAAGACGCGAGACTGGAGACGCATCGGGCGCCGCACCCGATGCGGAAGTGGGCAAGGCCTTCCGCGATCAGCTCTTCCAGACTGTCCATGACGCACTCTCCGAGAGTGCTTCTATCTTGGCTCTTCCGTTCGGTTTCAGGGGCGCGAATCCTCGACATTAAGGTTAGCATAAATTCTTCGTTTCTGTTATAGTAAACGATGCGCAAAAGTCTTTTAATGCTTGCTATCCTTTGCCTTACCGTTGCCTTCTGCGGCGGCAAGAAGACCGAAGTGAAAAAGGTCGACAGCCCCGGGAACCTTTACATCGAAGGTCTGGCCTTCATGAAAAAGAAAAACTACGATAAGGCAATAGCAAGCTTCAGCAAAGTCCGTGAGAACTACCCTTTCGACCCTATCGCGCTGGTTGCGCAGATAAAACAGGCGGACGCCAACTTCGATAAAAAGTCGTACGCCGCCGCCGCCGGCATCTATGAGGACTTTATCAACAGCTATCCTGAGGACGAAAACGCAGCATACGCCCTGAGGCGCCTCGCGGAATGCTACGAGAAAACGTCTCCTTCAATCGAACGCGATCAGGCGAATACGTTCAAGGCGCTGGAGCGTTTCACCTTTTTAAAGAATCGTTATCCCGACAGCCCCTATGCCAAGGATGCCGAGGTCCATCTTGCGAACCTCACCCAGAAGCTGGCGGCCCGGGAATTCTACGTGGGCGAGTTCTACCTCAAGTACGGAAAGTATAATGCCTCCATTATGCGCCTCGAGTACTTTCTCGAAAAGTATCCCAAAGCGAAAGACAGGGACAAGGCCCTTTATTACCTGGCTCAGGATTATAGGGAGCTGCAGAACCCCGAGAAAGCACAAAGCTACCTCGACAGGCTCAAGAAGGAATATCCGAACGGCACGTACGGCCGGTCCGTAAAGCGTGAGCGAAAGACCTTGCAGGTTGCCGCTGCCAATCCGACCGTCGGCGGGGACGGAAAGGCGGCGACTGCCCGGCCGGCCGACTTTTCTTATGAAGAACAGAAGGTGAGGCAGATCGATCTCAGACCGGAGGAAACACAAAAAGGGGGCGAGACTGAGGCAAAAGCTAGTGAAAGCCCGAAAGGCTCGGTCCAGGCTCCGGCCGGAGGGCCGGGCGGATCATCGCAAGCACAGGCGGGAGGGCAAGAAGCCCGCAAGACCGCAACGGCTGCGCGTCAGGAAGCGCCGGCTGCAGCAGGCGCCGCGAGCGACGGAGAGAAGCAGCAGTCGAAAAAAACGGGCGACAAAAAAGACTCCCTCGGATTCTTTTCCGAAAAGAAGCCGGTCGATGTGGTGGCCGACACGATGGAAGGACTGGAAAAAGGGAAGATCATCGTCTTCAAGGGCAACGTTATTGCCAAGCAGGTAGACCTCTACCTTTTTTCTGACATGCTCACCGCATACATAAATGAAGAGACGAACGAGATCGACAGAGCCAAGGCAGAAGGTAACGTGAAAATCGTCAAGCTCGATAGAACGGCGACCTGCAAAGAGGCCTTTTTCTACAACGATAAAGGCGAGATCATCCTGCAAGGGGACGTTGTCGTTTTCTCCGGCAATGACAGGGTCTCGGGGAACACGGTTACCTACTACATAAACGAGGACCGGGTCCACGTGGAGGGCGAGAAAGACAAGAGGGCCAAGGCGCTCATCACGCCCAAGTAAGCCTGCTTCCCTCCCCGACCTTTACGCTGTCTTGGCAAGCACCTTCTTGATGAGGCTGTCTACCGTCCCCTTCGGGACGGCCCCGACGACACGGTCCACAGCCTCGCCCTTGTGGAACAAGATGAGCGTCGGTATGCCTCTAACACCGAATTTTGAAGGAGTGAGGGGGTTAGAGTCGACGTTGAGCTTCATTACTTTGATCTTGCCTTCATACTCGTCGGCCACATTGTCGAGGACGGGCCCCATCATCTGGCAGGGTCCGCACCAGGTAGCCCAAAAATCGACCAGAACCGGAAGACTCGACTCTTCGACCTCCTTTGCAAAATCTCCGTCATTTAATGGTAGTGCCTTGCTCATGCCTCCTCCTCTCGGTCCGTCGATTAAGGGAATGGCGCCGCCATTCCGTCCTTATCGTCAGGTGAAGCGACCGCGCGGCCGGCACGATGAAGCGGTGTCCGGCCTCTCAGGCTGAGGCGCCACCTCCCTGCTGCCGCAGTGAACGCACCGGGGCTCCTTTTCTTTCTCCTTCGCTTGAAAAGGCCGGCCGCATCTCTTGCATTCATACTTCTCGCCTTCCATGATTCCTATTGCTCCTCCTTGCGTGATGAGATCGTATTTTGGTCTCCCTAGTATAAGGCGTCTGAAATCCGTTTACAACCCGGTCTAATGGTGGCCGGAAAACAACCGCCCGTATATCCCTCTCGATAGCAACACTTGCAAAGGCGGATAGGAAAAAACGACGAGGCCATTCCCGGACCCTGGCCGAAAGGCGATCACAGGAACAACTCACGAGGGGAGAGGGGTGCGGAAGGTGCCTTTCTCCCTTCTAGAAGAGAAAGCTTGCCTTCTCTTTGCCGTTGAGAATGCCTATGTACACATCCTCGTCGGACATCTCATTGCTGCCCATTTCCTTTTTAACCTGGCTGCTTCCGCAGCTCGGGCAGAAGATGTTTTTCATGTTCAGGGGGAGGAACAAACATCCGCACAGATCGCATACGTATTCTTCTGGTATCATCGCGCACTGTCCTCCTTTTTACACGACCGCAGTCCATGCAGAGCCCGCTAAGCGATGCAATGGTTTTTCGAATGCCTACATACTATGCCGCGCGGCCCCGTAATGTCAATAGGGTGAAAAAAAGGCTCCTATCCGAAGAATTCGGATAGCACCATCTCAAAGTTCTTCTTTACGGCTTTTCTCCCTTTCAGCATCTCGCCGTGGCCGGGGATCAGGTATTCGATGTCCAGCTTCGAGAGCTTTTTGATGCTCGCCGCAAGGAGGCCGGCGTCGCCGCCCGGCAGGTCCGTCCTTCCTACGCCGAGGGAGAAAACGGTATCGCCTGATATGAGGGCCCCCTCGTTCCTTAGATAGAGACAGATCGAGCCCGGTGAGTGACCTGGGGTGTCGATTACGAGGAGTTCTTTTTCCCCGAGAAAGAGAGGGCCTTCCTTCAGAAGCAGCTTGAACGGCCTGGCGGGTAACTGAGTGCCGAGGGCCATGAAAAGCTCCTTTCCGTCCTCCTTCATGTACGCGTATTCTTTCCCGCCTATCCCACGAAGCACTTTCTCGTCGAAAAGGTCGGTCGCCTCTATATGGTCGGGATGACCGTGAGTGAACAGAATCAGCTTGAGGCGTCCCGGATCGACCCCGTCGCGCGCCATGGCCATCGCAAGGTTGGAGAACAGGTGGGCATGGCCAGGGTCGATCAGGGTGGGTACGGCGCCCTCGATAAAGACCGAGTTCGCGTTGTTCTCCTGATAAGATTGCCAGGGATAAAAGTTGACGTCCTTAAAAACCCTCATGGTCCTCCTTGGTCCGCCCGGATCCGGCTAGGGGATATCTATATTGAACTTTATCTCCGCTTCCGACTTCCTCCCATAGATCGGCTTTACCCCCAGGCTATGACCGGCGGCGCGTGCGGCAATCCCTGCTCGCAGGAGCGCCTCTCCGGAGACCCTTCTAGCGCCGTCGATAAGGCGCAGTCCCTCGATGCCGGCAAGCTCTGCCCTGCAAAGCTCTACCCCCGTCCCGAAACAAAGGCAGGGGCTCGGGATGGACTCCTTTATTTTTTCCGGCTTCAGGGAGTGAAAACCCTTTATACGGACGGCTTCCCCCCCTGCTGCGCGGTAGAGGGCAAAAAAGACTTCGCCTTTTTTTGCGTCTATTAGCGGGCAAAGGTAGTAACCCTCCATGAAAGCGAAGGGGAAAGCGAGGACGTCAGGGGTCGGTATGCCGAAAAGAGGGACGGCCAGGCCTTCTGCAAGGCCCTTTGAAAAAGCGAGGGCGACCCTTACGCCTGTGAAGGAGCCAGGGCCGAGCGTCACAAGGAGCATGGAAAGGTCCCCCGCGACGTATCCGTGGTCCGCGAGGAGGCTCCCGACCATTCCGGGCAGCACCTCTGAAGGATGGCGCCCGATCTTCGAGTGGCGTTCCTCTATGAGCCGATCCTCCGTGCCAAGGACGAGGTTAAGGAAATCCATCGAATTGTCGAGGCCGAGGATAAGCCTATCTGACATGAAGAAGCCTCATAACGTCATTGAACGTCGCGAGCACCATAACCGAAACCAGGATGCCCAGGCCCACCTTCTGCGCTATCTCAACTGCCTTTACCGGGATCTTGCGGCGCACCGCAATCTCTATGAAGGAGAAGATTATGTGGCCGCCGTCGAGGATCGGTATGGGCAGCAGGTTAATAATGCCGAGGTTGACGCTGATCAGAGCGAGGAAGAAAAGAAAACTGCTCTTCCCGGCCTTCGCCCGCTCGCCTGCCTGCTGGAAGATCAACAGGGGACCGCCTACGTTCTTCGCGGAAATACTTCCCTTTATTAGTTTCACTATGCCGACTACCGTCAACTCGGTCATGTTTGCCGTGTCAATGAAGGCCTTAGACGCTGCGCCGGCCAGAGACTCCCTCTTAATTTCGGCCGTGGGGGCGACCCCTATAAGCTTCGTTTTGCCTACCGTCTCGCCGAAAACGTTTTTCTCGTCGTGGGGCCTCGGGGTAATCCACACCACTATCGTCCGGCCGCCTCTTCCGATCTCGAACTTCATTGCGCCCCTGTCCGAACTGCTGACGATCTTCTGGAGGTCGCTCCACTTGGCGACATCCTTTCCGTCGATCCGCAGCACGACATCGCCCGGCTTGAGGCCGGCGGCGTAAGCCGCTTCACCCGGCATTACCTGCCCTATTTCGGTAGTCGTTGAAGGAACGGGATAGCCGGTGAGGAAGATGACGAAGAAGACCGCCGCTGCGAAGAGGATGTTGAAGAAGGGCCCGGAAAAGGCGATCAGTATCCTCACGATGGGGGACTTATTGGAGTATGATCGGGCAGCCTCTTCCTCGGGTACTACGTCCTCCGTCGATTCGCCGAGCATCTTGACGTATCCGCCGAGGGGCAGGGCGGAAACGACATATTCCGTCTCGCCGCGTTTCAGGGAGAGGAGTTTCCTGCCGAAACCGAGCGAGAAGGTGAGAACCTTCACGCCGCTCATCCGGGCAACGAGAAAATGGCCGAATTCGTGCACGAATATGAGGATGCTCAGAACGATGATGAAGTAGAGCAGATTAAGCATCAATCCTCCTTAAGGAGCTTTTCCAGGTACTTTTGTGCCCACCCTTGTATCTCCCAGACGGCGTCCAGTTCCTCTATCTCTTTAACGGACGGGTGGTGGGCAAGAGCTTCCTCGACAAGGCGGGGAATGTCTGTAAAGCCGATCCTCCCGTCGAGAAAAGCGGAAGAGGCAATTTCGTTGGCTACATTGAGAGTGATAAGGGCGCTGTCTCCGGCAGCCAACGCCTCATAGGCAAGCCTCAGCGCAGGGAAGCGCACGACGTCCGGCGTATGGAAGGTGAGCTTGCCCTGGCCGGCGAGGTCTACCTTGCCGAAAGGTGCGGCCTTTCGCCGCCCCCCGTTCAAGGCAAAGGCAATGGGGATTCTCATGTCCGGATATGCCAGGTAGGCCAAAAGGGCCCCATCGACGAGACAGACAATGCCGTGGACGACGCTCTCCGGATGGACGAGCACGCTGATTTTCTCCGCGCTAACGTCAAAAAGCCAGTGGGCCTCGATGACCTCGAGCCCTTTGTTCATCAGGGTCGCCGAATCTATCGTCACCTTCCTGCCCATCTGCCAGGTGGGGTGGCAAAGGGCCTGCTCGGTCGTAACATTTCTCAACTCTTCGACCGACAAGTCCCTGAAAGGGCCGCCGGAGGCCGTGATGATCAATCCTTCTATATCTTTCCTGTCGACGCCTTCCAGAAGCTGATAGAGCGCCGAATGTTCGCTGTCAATGGGGAGAAGGACGGCACTGTCCTGCATCGCCAGCCTGGATATCAGCCTCCCCGCCATGACGAGGCTCTCCTTGTTGGCGAGGCCCAGAACCTTGCCCATCCTGAGCGCCTCGACCGTCGGCTCGAGCCCGATGCTCCCCGGCAAAGCGTTGACGACCATCTCTCCGTCCGTGCCGACGATGTATTTCATACCCGCCCGGCCCGTCAGCGCCCGGGCCCCTCCGAAGTCTACCTCGCCTGCGAGCTCCTCTTGAAAGAGGCACGCGAAGCGGGGTTTGAACCGCTTTATTTGCTCGCTGAAAAGCCTGACATTTTCGCGGCAGGCCAGTCCTACGACTTCGAATTCGTCCCGCTGGTTTGCGACCACCTCTAAAGTCGACCGGCCGATCGACCCCGTGGACCCAAGTATGATGATACCTTTTTTCATACCCTGAACCCCGATAAATAGTAGTAAACGAAAGGCGCCGCAAGGATGAAGCTATCAAGCCTGTCGAGCAGGCCCCCGTGACCCGGAATGAGGCGTGAGGAATCCTTTACCGCGCAAAACCTCTTTGCTACTGACTCGAGTACGTCCCCGAGCTGCCCGAGGAGGCCGACTATGAGACCCATGCCGACCGAAGCGACGGCGGACAGGCCTAAAACGCCCCTGAAGGCCAGTGTCAAGAGTACAGCCCCCGCCAATGCGCCCAGCAGACCTTCATAGGTTTTCTTCGGGCTTATGAGGGGTGCCAGCTTGTGGCGTCCTGCGCTTCGCCCTATGAGATAGGCGCCGGTGTCGCTCGCCCATATGGCGAGGACGAGAACGAGCGGAGCCAGGCGGTCGATTTCCCTGAGGCGATAAAGGAAGAAAAGAGGCAGGGCAAGAAAAACTTCCGCCAGTACCAGAACGGCCACGGACGTCCCGATCTCCCTGATAGCCGAAAGCTCCTCGCGGCTCCTGGCGGCCATCCTGAAGACGAGATAGGCCGCCGGCGACAAGAGAAGCCAGACGGGGTACATGGACAGGCCGAAATAGAGGGGCACGAGGGTAAGAGCAGCCAGCGCGGTGATCACTTCCCGGTTCGCCGCTTGCGCCATGGATGAGAATTCGTATGCCGCCAACACTAGAACGCATCCGATGAACCCCAAAAAGAGTTTTACCGGCAGGAAAAGGAACAGGACCACGACGAGGGGACCGATGACCAGGGCGGAAAAAAATCTCTTCCGGAGTTCCCCCACTTAAACCGCCTTCAGGCTGCCAAACCTTCTCTTTCTGCCCATAAACTCCTTCAAAGCCTTCTGATAAGCCTCCCTCCTGAAGTCCGGCCACAGCGTTTCGGTCACGTATATCTCGGTATACGCCATCTGCCAAAGAAGAAAATTGCTAAGCCTCATCTCTCCGCTCGTCCTGATGAGAAGGTCGGGGTCGGGCATACCGGCCGTATACAGGCACTTGCCGAAGCTTTCCGCGTCTATGCCCTTCTCGTCACCTCTGGCGACTGCATCCGCTACCATCCTGGCGGCCCGGAGGATCTCTTCCCTGCCGCTGTAGGAAAGGGCAATATTAAGGACCAAAGACATGTTCGCCGCGGTCTTCTCCATAACGCTTCCGAGTTGCTCCTGCAACGCCCCGGGAAGATCGCTTATAGCGCCTATAGCATTGAACCTCACGTCTTTTTCCATCATCAGGGGAAGTTCTTTTTCGAGATAGACAGCCAAAAGCTCGAGGAGCCCCTTTACCTCGCTCCTCGGTCTCGTCCAGTTTTCCCTTGAAAAAGCATAAAGGGTCAGGTAAGGGATGGCAAGCTCTCTCGTTACAGTAACTACATCCCGCACCGACCCTATGCCCGCAATATGCCCTTCGACCCTGGGCAGCGCCCGGCTCCTCGCCCATCTTCCGTTGCCGTCCATGATGACCGCAACATGACTGGGGAGCTTTGCCTTATTGAGGTCCATATCGGTCAGATCTCAAGGATCTCCTTTTCCTTCTCGGAGTAAATGCCCTCGGCCGCACCGACGTACCTGTCCGTGGTTTTCTGTACCTCCTCCTGCAGCTTAAAGGCCTCATCTTTCGAAAGAGCCTTGTCTTTTTCCATTTTCTTCAGCTTTTCGTTTGTTTCTCTTCTCACATTGCGCATGGCCACCTTTGTCGTCTCCAGCATCTTACCGCCCAATTTCACCAGTTCCTTTCTCCGTTCCTCCGTGAGGCGCGGAAAAACAAGACGTATCACCTTCCCGTCGGACATGGGATTGACGCCGAGGTCCGACTTCTGGATGGCCTTCTCTATCTCCCCTATTGAAGATGAATCCCATGGCTGAATGGTAATGGTCCTGGAATCAGGCGCCGCAATGGTCGCTATCTGGTTGAGGGGGGTTGCCTGGCCGTAGTAGGCTACCCTTATGTCTTCGAGAAGTGAGATCGACGCCACCCCCGTTCGCAGCTTGGAGAGGTCTTTCTTGAGGGTATTCATCGATTTCTTAAGCTTTTCCTCGAATTCCGCGATCACCTCGCTTGCCATATATTCACCCCCTCACAATAGTGCCTGTAGGTTCACCGAGAACAACGCGCCTCATGTTGCCTCTTTGCCTCAGATTAAAAACTATGACGGGCAGGCTGTTTTGCATACAAAGAGATATGGCCGTCGCATCCATCACTGCAAGGTTCCGCCTGAGCGCTTCCATGTAGGTGATCTCCGGGAAAAAGACCGCGTCGCCATGCTTCTCCGGGTCCCTGTCGTAGACCCCGTTCACTTTCGTCGCCTTGAGCATCACCTCGGCATCGATCTCGACGGCACGGAGTGCGGCCGCGGTGTCCGTCGTGAAGAAGGGGTTTCCCGTCCCCCCGGCGAATATTACGATCCGCCCCTCCCGGAGGTGTCGTAACGCCGTCCTCCTCACGTACGGCTCAGCCACGGGTCCTATAACCAGGGCGCTCTGCACCCGCACGGGCACGTCGAGTTTTTCCAGCCGGGCTTGGAGGGCGAGGCTGTTCATGACAGTCGCGATCATACCCATGTAATCGCCGGTGACCCTGTCAATGCCCTGCCCTTCGGCGCGCATGCCCCTGTAAATGTTTCCGCCGCCGATGACGACTGCCAGCTCGACGCCTGTCTCCCTGACGCCCCTAATCTCATCGGCGATTTCGCCCAGGGTCTCCGGGTCGATGCCGTAGCCCTCCTTTCCCATGAGGGCCTCGCCGCTCAATTTGAGAAGAATCCTCTTATAGGCCATTCTATTGTTCGACCGTCTCGCCCAACTGGTACCTCACGAACCTTCTCACCAGTATGTTCTCACCCATCTTTGAGATGAGGTCTTCGAGCAGCCCTTTCACGGAGACGTCGGGATTCTTTATGAACGGCTGATCGAGGAGGCAGACTTCCTCATAGAATTTCTCAAGTTTACCCTCGGCGATCTTGTCGAGGATCTTATCGGGCTTTCCTGCCTCTTTTGCCTGCTTCCTGTAAATGTTCTTTTCCTTCTCGCGCACCTCTTCGGGGACGTCTTCCCTTTTTACATAGATCGGGTTCGCCGCGGTCACCTGCATGGCCACGTCCTTCGCAAAGGTCTGAAACTGGTCAGTTTTGGCGACGAAATCCGTTTCGCAGTTCACCTCCACCATTGTGGCTATCTTTCCGCCCATATGGATATAGACCGCGACCGTCCCTTCCGTAGCGGCCCTGCCTACTCTTTTCTGAGCCTTCGCTAGACCCTTCTCGCGTAGGTAATCTACAGCTTTATCCATGTTCCCGCCCGCGAACTTGAGGGCCTCTTTGCAATCCATCAGACCGACGCCGGTCTTCTCCCTCAGCGTCTTTACCTGCCCCGCCGTTATCTCCATCAATAGCCTCCTCCTTCTCCTTCTCCAAAACCAGCCTCATACTTCTGCCCCAGGACGCTCTCGTCGATGAAAGGCTTCGGTCCTTCCTTCTCCTCTTCCTTGCCCTGGAATTCTTCCACATAAAGCGCCCTGCCTTCGAGCACGGCGTCGGCGATCTTCGAAGTGATCAGTTTGATGGCCCTTATGGCGTCGTCGTTCCCCGGAATGATGAAATCGATATCGTCGGGGTCGCAGTTCGTGTCAACGATGCCGACCGTAGGTATTCCCAATTTTCTGGCCTCATTTACTGCTATGTACTCCTTCTTCGGGTCCACGATATAGATCGCGCCCGGAAGTCTCTCCATATCCTTTATGCCGCCCAGATGTTTTTCGAGCTTCCCTATCTCGCGATCTATGCTCAGGGCCTCCTTCTTCGGAAGGACCTTGAAGATATCGCTCCCTTTAAGCTCTTCATACTTCCTCAGCCTGTCGATGCTCTTCTCTATGGTCTGGTAATTGGTCAACGTCCCTCCGAGCCACCTCACGTTCACGTGGAAGGCGCCACACCGCCTGGCCTCTTCGACGATGGCCTCCTGGGCCTGCTTTTTCGTACCTACGAATAGGACGTAATCGTTCCGGGAAGCGACCTCTTTGACGAAGTTGTAAGCCTCCTTGAACATCTTCAGCGTCTTCTGCAGGTCGATAATGTAGATGCCGTTTCTGGCCCCGAAGATGTACGGTTTCATCTTCGGGTTCCAGCGCTTTGTCTGGTGTCCGAAATGGACGCCGGCCTCAAGCAATTGTTTGATGGTTAGATTAGACATCGGACCTCCTGGTTTTGTCTTCCGCCTTTCGCGCTTCGGCCCGAGACACGAAGAGCCGTGCACCCTCTGCCGATTGAAAGGCGTGCAGAATAACGAGCAGCCTTCAGTATACAATGAACATGGGTATTTCTCAAGAAGAAATTCGGCGAGCCGCCTGCCGCGGGTATGTAAAGGAAAACAATGCGGTGAGTCCACCGCCTCTACGCCTTGTCCTTGCCGCCGTTCCGGCCTATAATTGTACGATGTCGAGGGATCAGTCGCAAGAGCGAGGGGCGGGCCTGCTCGTCCACCTCGGGGGTCTTGGAGACGTTTGTCTTTCCGAATCGACGATCCTCTCGGTCGAGCTTCAATTCGGCAGGCTTCGGGCAGTGGGCAACAAGCCGGTCCTCGATGTGTTCCGCGAGTACTTCACGGGTGTAGACTCGGCGGACAGGAGGAGTCAGGCCTATCTCTTTTCCGATTCGGCCCCCGGGCCGTTTTTGCAAAGGGTTATTTACATAGGCAAAGACCGGCTGGGATTCTTCAGGAAGGGGCTTGAAAGGCTTGCGGACGAGATCTTCTTCATCGACATGTACCCCGAGGGGCGCGCCGTCCCCGTGGAAGACTACCAGCTCGAGCAGATTTCCCGGTACGGAATAAAGCCGGTAAGAAAGAAGACGGAGAGAAAGACGGGAAGGCTCGTCATTCTTTACCCGGAGAGACCTTACAAGAAAAAAAAGTGGCCTGTCGCCCGGTTCTGTGAGGTCTGGGAGCATCTAAGGACGCAGGACGTGGAGGTTTTGCTCATGCGCCAGCCCGGTCTCGATCTATCCGGTCTCCCTTCCTTCTCCTTCGAGCGGCTTTCCGATATTGCGGCCTTTTTCTCCCAGGGGGGCATCTTTGTTTCCAATGACTCGGGAATGGCTCACTTCGCCGCCCGGTGCGGCCTGCTCCCGATTACCCTGTTCTTCGACGCAGATCCGGTCGTATGGCGCCCCAGAGGCGGCAAGATCATAGACTGCGCAGGCGGACCGCCTCCGGTTGAAGAGATCGCGCGCCTGATTGCAGCCGCCCTCTAAGGCCTTGTCTGCTGTTTCTTATCCCGGGGTGATTTCATCACATCGAGGAGCCTAAGGACACCTTCCGCTTCCTTGGAATTTATGCCGTACTTGGCTACGGCCTTTTCAAGGTTGACCTTTGCGGCCTGGTATCTGCCTGTCTCAAAGTAGTAGCGGCCGAGGTACTCGTACCCGCCGCCCTCGTTGCCCTGCCTCCCTAATACCATCCCCATCCTCTGGTCGATCTCGGGAAAGGTTTCAGCGTAGGGGGCCAATTCATTGAGCACGGTCCCGGCCATGGCGAGGTCGCCAAGTCCCTCGTATGCCTTAGCGAGGTAGAACCGGGCCACAGGATGGGTCTCGTTGCGCAAGACCGCAATGGCCTCCTTGAACCGGCGGCCTGCGACGTAGAACTCACCAATAAAGAGCGGCGTGTGGGGTGAATCTATTGTCTTTACCATAGCCACTGCCTTGTCCGTATCCCCTTTGAGCGAATAAACGAGGCCTGCTCCATAGACGCTGACCGGGTCTTTCGGGTCTTTCTGGTATTTTTTCAACCATATTTCCTCGTTCTGCGCGCCCAGGGGCTTGCCGATAATCTGGAGCCTCGCCACCACGAAAGGGAACAGGGACACGTCCACCCTGGTCTTCCTCGACTTTGCCATCTCCTGTATCTTGACGACCCTGTCTTCCGAGTAAGGGTGGGTGAGCAGGTATTGAGGCATCGTTTTCTCAAGCCCCGTGCTCGCAAGCCTCTTCAGGAGGTCGGCGCTGCCGGCGCCGTCGTACCCAGCATTCTGCGTCTTTTCGACGCCACCCTTGTCAGCCTCCTCCTCGGCCTCCCTGGTGTATTTCAGCGAAAGCGCCTGGCCCGCCCCCATGCTGCCCGTCATTACGGCGGCTTTCAGGGCCGGGTTGGGGACCAGCATGCCGAGAAGCATCGTCGCCAGCGACGCATAGCTTATGGGCTTTTCCTTTTCCATCGTCCTGGACACGTGGCGATTTCCTACGTGCGTGAACTCGTGGCCGAGGATCCCCGCGATCTCATCCTCCCTATCGGCCTGCTCCAGGATGCCCGTCGTCACATACACGTAGCCCCCTATCATGGCGAACGCGTCGAGGGTGGGCGTGTCTATGATGCTGAGCTTTATGGGGAAGGGCAGGTCCGAAACCGCCTCGAGCCTCCTCTTGACGATCGCCATCTCGATGCAGACGTAGGGATCGGAGTAGAGCCTCGCGGACCTTACAATTTCGAGGTACGTTTCCCTGCCGTACTTGCTCTCCTCATCCAGGGTCAACGCCCACGAGGACAGGGGGAAAAAGCAGAGGGCAAGGACGGCTATGACACGCTTGAAGCTTATCAGACCCTTCTGAATCTGGTGCGTCTCCTTTTTTTGGCCTTTCTGAGCTTCTTTTTACCTGAGGTTTTTTTCTCTTTTTTCAGGCTGCAGGAGGAGAGCCTGATCTTTTTCTGGTTCCCGAGCCCATACGTAGTCAGGACGACGCTGCTCGCCTTAACAAGCGATATCTCCCGCTGGCTTGGCACTTCCTGGTATATCTGCTGCAGGATATCGACCGCATCCGCCCACAGATTCTTGCTTCCGAGCATTGAGAGGATGTAGACCTTACCGTCCTTCTCGAAGGCGCCCACGTAGCAATGTTTCGACGCATGGGTGAACCCCGTCTTCCCTCCTATGGACGGGGCGAAGCAGAAGAGGAGGCGGTTGTGATTCATGTATTTTATGTCCTCATTGCCCCTCTTGAAGAGGAAGTACTTCATACCGATTATTTCCTGAAACCTTTTATTCTGCAAAGCATAACGAAAGATAAGGGCGAGGTCGTAGGCAGACATGTAGTGCCCAGGCTCGTAGAGGCCGGAGGCGTTCTCGAAATGGCTCTCCGTCGCGCCTATTTCACGGGCCTTTTCATTCATCATCTCGGCGAACCGCTCCTCGCTCCCCGCTACTGCAAGCGCCAGGGAGTAAGCAGCGTCGTTCGCCGACTCGACCATGGCACCCGTGATAAGATCTATCGCCCTGTAAGGCCGGCCGGGAAAAAGACTCAGCTTAGAGGCCGGAATGGAAAGCACTTTCTTCGTCGGCACGACGCTGTCTTCCTCCCCGAGGTGCTCGAGGGCGAGTATGGCGGTCATCACCTTTGTGGTGCTCGCAGGCGGAAGAGGTGTATGGTAGTTCTTTCCCGCGATTACGGCAAAAGAATCCCTCTCTACGAGCAGATAGGAATCTGCGGTAATATCCGTCGCCTCGGAAGCGAAGAGGGATAATGGGAAAACCAGAAGAAAGAAAAGAAATGCCCGCTTCACAATTTCTTTATATACCATGTTCGCGCTTTAAGCAATACCTTTCGCCAATTTTGTCATAGTTTCCTGGTTTCATCGTCGCAGGAGTATATACGGGCAGTGCCGTATTTTCAAGCAATAATTTCTAGAGCCGAATCGCCTCTATAAGCTTGTCCGGAGCGCCTTTCTCGCAGGTCGACGGCAAAACTACACGCGGAAAGAGCGGCTCCATTTGTAGGCACTTTCACTTTCCCAGCCCTTATAGTATCATTTTGATCATGAAGAAGGTCGTCATAGGAACGGCGGGCCACATCGATCACGGGAAGACGGCGCTTATAAAGGCCCTGACCGGCATCGATTGCGACAGGCTCAAGGAAGAGAAGGAGCGGGGCATCACGATAGAGCTCGGCTTTGCCTACTACCGCTTTGGAGACGACGTTCTCGTGGGCATCGTTGACGTGCCCGGCCATGAGCGCTTCGTCAGACACATGGTGGCAGGGGCCTGGGGTATCGACATGGTGCTTTTCGTAGTGGCAGCGGACGAATCGATCATGCCCCAGACCAGGGAGCACATGGACATATGCGAGCTTCTGGGCGTAGAGAAAGGTATCATTGCGATCACCAAGAAAGACCTCGTCGACCCGGAGATGGTGGATCTCGTCGTTGAAGAGGTGAAAGAGCTGGTGAAAGGCAGGTTCCTGGACGGCGCCCCCATCATCCCCGTTTCGTCGACGACAGGAGAGAACATCGATGCCCTTAGGGAAGAGATAAGACGGAGGGCGACGGAGATAAACGAAAGATCTAAAGAGGGCATCTTCAGGCTTCCGGTGGATCGGGTTTTTACGATAAAGGGCTTCGGGACCATCGTCACGGGGACCTGCATTTCCGGCAGCATATACGCCGGGGAAGAAGCGGAGATCTACCCTTCGGGGAAGAGGGCCAGGATCAGGACGGTTCAAGCCTACCACGAAGACGTCAGGGAAGCAGGGGCAGGCCAGCGGGTTGCCCTCAACCTGCAGGGCGTAGAGAAGCAGGAGATAGAGAGGGGTGCTATCATAGGGCGGCCCGATACACTGCTCCTCACGAGCCGTATCGACGCCACCCTGCGCTATCTTAAGCTCCCCTTCAAGCCCATCAAGAATAACAGCATACTCCGCTTTCACATTGCGACGGCCCAGGTGGAAGCGAGGCTCATCCTTCTTGACCGGAATGAGATAGAACCGGGGCAGGAAGCATTCGTCCAATTCTCGTTTTTCGAGCCCACCGTCGTCCTTCCCGGCGACCGTTACATCATGAGGGGCTCTTACGCAATACAGACCCTGGCGGGCGGCACGGTCCTCGATATCGCACCCGGCAGGCACAAGAGATTTTCGGGCGACCTTGGCGCCGTATATAGCCTCCTGCAGCGAGGGTCACAGCGACAAAATGCTGAGTACCACGTTGGGAAGGGCCAGTACAGGGGCATAGCCAGGGACTACCTGGCAATGCTCCTAGGTGTAGGAAGGGACGGCCTGGACGCCCTAGTGGACGATCTGGCCCGTGAAAGGAAGGTGAAGGCCGTGGGGAAAACAGTCCTTCTGGAAGAACGCTTCGAAAGCTACAAGAAGTTGTTCGAAGGGCTGCTGAGCGAATTTCACGCCAAGAACCCGCTTAAGATAGGCATTTCTAGGGAAGAGCTGAGGACGAGACTCCCTGAGACTGACCAGCAGGTCTTTCAAGCGGCGCTCGAGGAATTGGTGGGTGGCGGTGTCGCGGAGATCGAAAAGGATAGGGTTAGACTAAAGAACTCCGCGCAGGGGCCGGACCAGTCGGCCGAGAAGCTGGGAGCCGAGATCGTCAGGATTCTTGATGCGCGGGGACTCACGCCGCCCACCTGCGGCGAGATTGCGGAGGAGCTTAAGCTCCCCGAAGCCGGCGTGCGCGACCTCATGGGGAAATTGGTCTACGAGGGGAAAGTCGTGAAGGTCAAGGGCGACATGTACTTCAGCGGAGCGCGCATCGATGAACTGAAGAGGACCGTCAGGGATCATCTTAGCCTGAAAAAAGAGATGTCCCCCGTGGACTTCAAAGCTGTTTTCGGCCTATCGAGAAAGTACATGATCCCCCTCCTCGAGTATCTTGACGACATCAAGCTAACGATAAGGATGGGGGACAAGAGAGTGCTGAGGACGGGCGCCTGAGAGGACGGCGTTTGCAGACCTGTTGCCCGCCAATCAAGCTATTAAGGTCTACGCAGAATCACGGTTCGCATAGTCTGCACGGCACATAGCCTATCCGTATCGGGTCGCCCCGGTCTCTGAAGATGATCCTGTTTTTCTCGGACACCTTGCCCGCGAGCGGACACGATGGCTTATGGAACGTATAGGTGCGCTTGTTTCCGACGTAGTAGGGTGTTGTACCCTTTTTCTCCTCTTGCCAGAGGCCGGCATACCTTGCGGCCGCCTCCCTCTCGTAGCGCAAGAATAAGTCGCCGTACCTTCCTTTGGGTTGAGAGGCATCGACCCTGGCGTAGCCAAGTCTGACCATCTCCCCGTTTACGAACATATTCTTCACGTAGACATATGCGAGGAGACGCCCCTGCCCATCCCTTGCGGTCCCGTCGAAGTAGAGGCGCACCTTTTTCAGCAGCACGAGACTCTTGTTGAATCTTGCAGCCTCCCGCGAATAAAACTGGGGCCCCCCTTCGTTCTTCTTCAGATGAGGCGCATCGATCCCGATATAGCGAACTATGTCGCCGTTCTCGAGCACGATCGTATTGCCGTCGATTACCTTTGTGACGAGGAACTCCTTTTCACCTGCCCATCCTCGGGACGGAAGACAAAAGGCGAGAAGCACGATCGCGCTGACCAAAAGCCCGTACATTCCAAAGAGATTTTACACCATTTTCCGCCTGCAAATAAACAACTTCCATGGCCGTCGTCATTGAGCCTGGAGCCCCCGTCTCCGGATTCCCTTCCGCGGCAAGGGCTTTGGGGAGGGCCAGTTTACGAAAGTGATCGAAAGTTGACGGTTTCGAGCAGGCGCCAAACAGCCCCGGCCGCTTGAAAGGCCGCCGGTGTTGTGCTATCTTTTAGCCTGCGCGAAGGAGGGACGATGCCGTCGAATACCAAGATCACCGAGACAAAGAGGAAGAGAAAGAAGACCAATCTCGGCAGGAAGAGAAAGAAGGTCCAGTCGAAACAGTCCACGCCCCCTTTTCCCATACACCCGGAAAAAAAGGCCTGATGCCGCGGCTTGCACCTTTCGTGTTCGCGGCGGGAGGTCCGTCAAGGCGGGACAAGCCCCATGAAAGCGGATGAGGGGGAGAGGCGACTCCGGTACGAGATAGGGCCTATCAGACCGCCCAGCGAGGCCTATAGTCTGCTCATCCGCTTCACCAGGAACTGCCCTTGGAACAAGTGCGAATTCTGTCAGCTTTACAAGGGCAGGCGGTTTGAAAGAAGACCAGTCGCCGAGATAAAGGAAGACATCGACGCGGTTAAGGCGATACACGACAGGGTTACCGCCCTGTCGTGGAAAAGGGGAGAGGGAGGAAGGCTGTCGCCCGGCCTGCTCAAAGGGATATTCGCCGATCCCCGATATGACGATTTCTTCAGGACCGTGGCGCTTTGGATGTATTCCGGCTCTAAAAACGTCTTCATCCAGGACGCCAACTCGCTGGTCATGAAGAAGGATGATTTTGCCGAGGCCCTTACTTACCTACGGCGGGTTTTTCCTACGGTCGAGCGCGTGACCTCATACGGCCGCTCCCAGACAATCGCACAGCTTTTCACTGCCGACGATTTGAAGCGCCTCAAGCAAGCGGGCTTGACGAGGCTTCACCTCGGTTTGGAGACCGGCGCCGATGCCCTGCTACGTTATATGCGCAAAGGGGTCACAAAGGCACAACACATAGCTGCCGGACAGCTCGTCAAAGAATCGGGCATAGAGCTGTCCGAGTACGTCATTGCCGGCCTGGGCGGAAAGCGGTGGTGGCAGGAACACGCGCTTGAGACGGCAGACGCCCTCAGTGGGATCGATCCTGATTTCATCCGCATCAGGACCCTTAAGGTTACGCGAGGTATGCCGCTTTTCGAGAAGGTGGAGAGCGGCGATTTCGTATTGGAGAGCGACGAGGAGATCCTCGGAGAGCTGCGGCTCCTCATCGGCAGCCTCAACTGCACGGCCTCAACCGTGAAAAGCGACCACATCCTCAACCTGCTCGAGGAGGTGGACGGAAAATTACCCGAGGAAAAGGACCGGATCCTGTCCGTAATCGACCGCTACTTCGAGCTGAACGAAGAGGAGCGGCTGGTCTTCCGCGTGGGGCGGAGGGCCGGCGTCTACCGGGGCACGGACGGCCTCGCCGACAAGGCGACCTACGAACGCTTGAAAAAGGCGATCAGGCAGATGGAAGAGCAAGCGCCGGGGTCGGTCGAGCAGCACCTGTCTTTGCTCCTGGAACAGTATATCTGAGCCTGCCTCATGAGGGCAGAAGCCATTTACGTCTCGCGTACCGGCGATAAATGAGATAGCACTGGACGAACTGGGAAATGTTCATCGACCACCAGACCGAAGCGGCCCCGAATCCGAGTACTACGATAAAGAGATATGCCAAAGGTATCCTTACTACCCAGATGCTGAAGGCGACGCGGGCGAGGACGCTCCTCGTATCGCCGGCGCCCGAGAGCCCCCCGCCCAGGATCGCGCCGCAGGCCATGAAGGGCTCGCTGATCATGGCGATCTTGAGGTACCTGACGCTCTCCCTGACGACTATAGGGTTCTGCGAGAGGAGGGAGGCGATACGCCGCGCGTTAAGTATGACGGCTGCGACCAGGAGCGCTACCATCAAAACCCCCGTGAGGGCGGTCGCCAGGCCGCTCCGGTAAGCCTCTTCCTCTTTCTTCTCTCCCAGTAAGTTGCCCACGATTACCGCGTTGGCCATGTTAAAGGCAAAGGCGGGCAGATAGACTGCCGATTCGATGCGGAGGCCGGCTGTGAGGGCCGCAAGGATCTCGACCTTGTTTTGGGGGAGGGCGCTGAGGATCAAAAAAGGACGATGCTTCCGAGCTGCCAGAGGACCTGCAGCGCGCCCATGGGCCACCCTATGTCGATGATGCGCCTGACCGTTCTCTTCGAGTAAGTCAGGGCGCCGGTCATCACCTTTCGCACTTTGGACAGGTTGATGAGGCTGCCCGCAAACGCGCTCAAGGCGGTTGCAAGGGCAATCCCTTTGAAGCTCAGGGGGGTATAGAAGACGAAAAAAATGTTCAGGGTGATGTTGAGAGCGCAGACGACGGCCATCGTCCGCAAGGAGGTCGTGATCCTGCCGCACGATCTCAGAACCCCGTTGCAGTTCGTGAGGAGGTACTCGAAGAAAAGGCCGGCGGAGTATATGGTGACCAGGGGTATGCAGATGGGTTTGAGCTGGCTGGGGATATTGAGGAGCTTTATCAGCTCCGGGGTGAAAACGACGCCCACGAGAGCGAAGAGGACGCCGGCCGCCCCGGTTACGGCGAGGGAGGAGAAAATCGCAGCAGTCAGTTCGTCCTTGTCACCGGAAGTATATAGGCGGGAGACGACGGATACGGTGCCGACCGTTAGGGCGTTGGCGACAACGACAAAAATGAAATAGAGCTGGATTACGAATCCGTAAGCAGCCTGTACATCCCTGCCCACTCTCCCCGCGACGTAAACGTCGGTCAAGCCGATGAGGAACTCGAAGAGCATGATCAGCGTCATCGGCCAAGCGATGCGCCAGCTCCTCAGGATCAGGGCGCCAGGCCCCGCGGCCCCCGGCCGCGGGTTCCATCCGTAAGTCCCCTTACCGCTCTGCCAGTCGTCTGTGGGCCCTCTACGCGTGAAAAAGGGCAGGTGCAGGAGGGGCATTGGCCCTTCTACTTTCTCTCGCCGCCTCGATAGACGGTCTTCGCGGCATAGCGGGGCAGGAAGAAGAACTTGAGCGAGAGCCCGATGACGAGCATGGCGAAGCTGAGCACCTGCCCCATGGTGAACAGACCGAGGATATATCCCACCTGCACGTCAGGCTCCCTGAAGAATTCGCAAAATATGCGAATCAGGGCATAGCATATCAAAAAGACCGCGAAGACATCGCCTTCGCGTTTCTTTCTGTCCCGGTACAGCCACAGGATAAGGAAGAGCAGCGGGCCTTCCAGCAAGGCTTCGTAGAGTTGCGAAGGGTGCCTTCCGACGTTGTCCCCGCCGGGGAAGACCATAGCCCAGGGGACTGTCGTCGGTTTTCCGTACAGCTCTCCGTTGATGAAATTTCCTATCCTCCCGAAGAACAACCCTATGGGCGCTGTAAGGATGATGAGGTCGGCCGTCTTCGGAAAAGGAAGTCCCTTTCTTTTCATCGCCCAGTAGCCCAGGATAAATGTGCCTACGGCGCCCCCATGGAAGGACATGCCGCCGTGCCAGAGCACGAAGATTTCGAGGGGATGGGCGATGTAGAAGGGCAGATTGTAGAAGAGGATGTAGCCAAGGCGGGCGCCGGCGAGAAGCCCGAGCACCAGGTAGAAGTAGAGGTCGTCGATCTGTGCCTTCGTGACGCCCTTTCCGCTCCGCTTGATCTGATGAATCACAAGAAGATAGGACGCGCCGAAGCCCAATACATACATCATGCCGTACCAGCGGACGGCAAAGGGGCCTAATCTGAAAATCTCAGGGTGAATTTGAGGGTAGGGGATCACAGGTTATTCACCTTGAGCAGTCTCCACAAGTCCCCTGCCTCCCTGAAGACGAGACCGTTGATGCCCATTTCCCTGGCGAACTTCACGTACTCTTCAGTGTCGTCGATGTAAAGGATGTCTTCCCCCCTTACATCGAACTTCTCGAATATGGCGTCGTATATGCGCTTCTTAGGCTTCTTCGCGCCTACCTCGAAGGAGAGTATCCATTCATCCATGAGGTGGACGATGGGATAGCGTTCGATGATGTGGGTGAAATGGAGCTCGTTCGTGTTGCTGAGAAGAAACAGGGGGAAGCCCCTGGCCTTGAGGTAAACGATTATCTCGTTCACTTCGAGGTTTTCGCGGAAAATGTTGTTCCATATGTCCTTAAATTCATCAAAATCCAGGCCCAGCCGATAGCGGTCTCTCACATCGAGAAAAAACTGCAGAGACGAGGACTCACCCTCTTCGTAACCGTTGATGGAACCGCTGTAAAGATCGAAAAGATAACGGAAGATTTCGGCAGGTGAGCACGAATCCTTCATGTCGGACGCAGCGTAAAGCTTCTCGGCAATCTGAGTGTTGTCGAAGGGCAGGACAACGTTCCCGAGGTCAAACACAAAAAGCTTTATCATGGATGAAGACCTTCCTGGGATGGAGCGGGCCATACTCATCGAAGGGATCGCAGAGGTGTTGCCACCCGCATATATGGACTAGGCGGGCCGGCGTATTGAGCTTCAGGAGCTGCGCTATGGTGCCGCTCATGTGTCTGTCCCGGAGCCGCATCTCCTCGGTATAGGGGAAGGCATTTATGCCTTTCTCAAAGTAAAGCCGCGCCATCGCCCTTTGCGAGCCGATAGCGGACCGTCCCTGCGGCGAAAGAAACAAAGCCAGATTTTTCTTTGCTATGAGTTCCTCCATCCGGGAGAGGCGAAGAGAGGAGTGCTCGTCCAGGTCTATGGGAAAAAGAGGCACCCCGTGCTTTGCTGCGTAATCGCGGGGGGATGTGAACTCGAAGGGTAAGTCGATGTAAGAGAAAAGCCTTCCAAGGGCGTCATTATCGATTGCGAGCCCCTCGGCCCTCAGCTCCCCCACTGCAGCCCGCACCTTCTCTTTGAGCGCCTCGCCCTTCGATTGCCTGTAACGGAGTCCGTAGCGCGACAGCTCCACGGTGATTGCGTCGGGCGCTGCCGACTCCAGCCAGTCTGAAAGGAGCCTCTTGCCCTCACCGTCCCCGTGGATGACGCCGAGCATGAAAAATCGGCTCCCTCCCCCTGTCGTGTATGCTTTTGCCATTCGAATTGCTAGAGTAGCATGACGGAAAAGGCCTGTCAAACAAGGGGTCTTAGGGCCTGGCCATTTCGACGCCTCACTTTGTCGCGCTGCTGCTCATGACGCTTCGACCTTTGCGACTTATGTTCCCCGGCTGTGGCGTGGGCCGCGAAGGCAGAGGACGTCGCATCGGGGAAACGCCCCCATCGGACGCGAAAAGAGCCGGGCTCCTTTAAAAGGGCGCCTTGAAGAATAATATGCTTTACTTTCGTTGTCGACTTGTTGTTACAATGAGAATGGCGGACGGGCCCCGGCCGCGAAACGATCGATGGAAGGGCAGGAGGAGTGGTCTGCCCGGAATGGTCATGGGAAGCGAGAAACGGCCTCATTTTGATAACCTCACGGTTGAAGGCTGGTTTTGGGAGCTTGTTAGAAGAGATGGCCGATTCAGAAAGCGATTCGTGCAGATCGAGCAGGCTGTGCGGGCCTATACCGCCTCCCGTCTCAGCAAGGAAGAATATACCCGTTTGCTCAATAACTACCTCGCCCATCTCCGCCGCTACGGACTACGGGCGGTATCCCTTCCCGATTCGGAAGCATCGGCCTTCGGGCCTGATGCCTATCTTTTCCTGCCCTTGCCCGGAAAGGACAGAATAATCGCTGTGCCGAGGCCCGATCTGGCCTACTGCGATTTCGTAGACGGCTTTAAACCGGCTCCGATAGGGCCCGATAGGCCTGATGCGGGGTTGAACCGCTTAAGGATCAGGAAGCTCCTGGCCAAGTACGGCCTTCTCGAGAAAGAAAACATACCCTGAAGGCCCGCCTGTTAAAAAACCGCAAAGAATCGAAAAGTCATATAGCCCGGTTGGATAATTGACGGGGTAGGCCCCGTCCAAGCATGGGCGGTGTCGCCCCGGTGTGCGTTGACGGGCATAAAAATCGGGCGATGGCAGGGGGCCAAAAAGACGGGCCGGCCCTTACAGCTGCCGTGAACGGCTCATTGCTGCCGGTCCGTTTTGGAGGCGCACGGGCATGTTATTTTCTGCATTTGCCGCAAACTAGTTCGGCGATTCCTTCCTCTCCCGGCAGACCGCCGGCAACGACGGTACGGAAGATGCAGGGGTAGGAGCGGCAGACACGCGCAGGCGGTCTTGAGGCGCCCGGCAATGGCCGAAAAATCTTTGCGCGAAAAGGACAAAGCGGAGGACGGTCCGCGGGCGGCCGTTCCGCTCCGACTGTCTGATAAATGAACACTGTTGGAGTCTTTCTTTACAATTTAGCTTTACGTGGCGGACGAAAAAAAGCGCCCGGGAGGAAAAAGAGATCGTGACATGGGGGCAGAAGGAATGGAAATCACGGAAGTTCGCGTCCGTTTAACAGCTGAAGAGCACGTGATGGCATACGTCTCCATCGTGCTCGACGGGTCCTTCGCGGTGAGGGACATCAAGCTGATAGACGAAGGGGACAGGGTCATTGTCGCAATGCCCAGCAGGAAAATGAGGGACGGCACATACCGGGATACAGCCCATCCCTTGAACCACGAAACGAGGCGAATGATCGAGGCGAAGGTTATCGAGGCTTACAAGCAGGAGATCGAAAGGCCCGGGAAAGCGCAGGGGATGCAGCCGACGGGTAAGGCAGCTAGCCGGGGGTGCGGGAAAATCGCTGCCGCATGAGATTATTGGGAAAGCCGGCAGAAGGCGGACTGGCTTACTTGCCCTTGTAACGTTTTCCATTAAAGGGGGCTTTCCGTGAATCCGAGGATCGCCGGTCTCTCGGTTTTCTTCGTCGCCCTTATCCTGGCTTCGCCTGTTGGCCCTGGTGCGACGCAGGGTCATGAGCGCCGCGGGGCCGAGCGGCTCATTGTGAAAAACATAGGGCCGGGACAGGATATCACCAGCCACGAGTGGGGAATGGTGAGGCTCGAAGTCGGCATCGAAAAGAAAGGGGCCCCTGAGAGCGGCAAGAAGATGAAGCTCCGGCGGAGCCCTCTAAGAGTCAAAGTGGACAACAGGGAAGTGAGCTGTTACGTCGTCGGTTTCTCCACCGGGTACGAAGGTAAGAAGACATATGCTTACAGAACCGTTGCTATTCGGCTCGGCCCAAAACCGGGGCCGAGGGTCATTACGGTCCTTTACGACGGCCTCGTAAAGAACGTTCCTGTCAATTACAGCCCATCGGGGCAGCTCGATTTCACCGACCTTTACGAACATCAGGCAATTTTAGGCAAGAAGTCCGTGACGATACATTGGTTCGGCTGTTACCTCCTGAAAGAAAGCGTCAAGGTTAGCCTTAACGGTGAGACAATAGCGACGGACATGGAAGTGCCTGCCGACGCGCCCGACCTGCTGGGAGGGCGCATATCGCCCGGAGATCGGCTGGCGCCCGGCGAAAACAGGGTGAGGATAGAGGCGGTGGATACGAATGGCTCGAAAAGGCAAAAGGAATTGGTTTTTCACTACTATCCCGACAGCAGGATCCCTCTGGGTGATGAATTCGTGCTCAACCTTGGCCTGGAAGAGACCGAAAACGGGCCTTTTTTGGATGCGGTCGTTGAAGGCGGAAGCGTCCTGAAGACGGGTGAGTTCGGTCAGCGGCCGGGGCCGGAGAGGATGGGGGGACAGACGATCATCCCGGCCGGACAGACGATCCTTGCCTCGTTCAGGGCAGTAGGTACGGGAGAGAGCACCATTGCCACAATTTTGAAACAGTACGCCATGGACGAGCCGACAGAGGTGGAGAAGGCACGAGTCGCCGTCTATGCCTTTCCCACCGCTGCCGGGAGGCATGAGGCGACAAAAGTTACCGGCCTTGAGAACTACATGGCGCAAGACCTCTTCACGTGCGCCATCCCGGGGGCATGGCTAAAGATTGAAAACCCGGAAGGAGACAAAGGGGTCTACGGCGTCGCCGCCTATCGGACCTCGCCGCAGGACGCGTCTGCGGCAAGCGTGTCGGTAGAGTTTTACGGACCGGAATCGAGCACCGGGGCGCTCGGCGCTGCCTGGTATATCGAGAGCCTCCTGATAGGGGAGCAGCAAAAGAAAAGCCCCTCACTGGCAGCCTGGGCCGTCAAAGCCTATGAAGACATGCAGAAAACGTTCAGGGGCGTCTTTCAGAAGGGGCGGGCCGAAAGGACTATCCCTCCCGCAGCCAGGCTCACGGAGACGACCGTGGCCGGAAGACGAGCCAAAATCGTGGAACGGGACGTCTCTCTCGTTCGGAGGCGGGCCCTCTTGTTCACGAGCAGAACTTCTTTTATGGAGAGATTCGTAGTTGTCCCGGCCGCGGCGGGCTTCTATGTCATAGGCTTCAGCACGCCTGCTTCGGAAGCCCAGAAGAACCAGGACCTCTTCGCAGCCATAACGAAGTCCTTTAAGCCCCTCAAGTGAGGAGCCCAAATCGGAAAGCGAGGTTACTCAACCCGTGTATATACCGTATGCTTCCTCTACGGTCCTGTCCTCCACTGTAACGGCGTATATGGCATTGCACATCCTGATCGCTTCCTGAAGCGGTTTCTGATGGACATTCCTGCCCGTGGCGTTCCCCGCCGCTCCTGCCACGTGTATCTGGTCGTGGAGCTTTTGAAGGAAAAGCCTTGCATCGTCGCTCTCGCCGCCCGCGCAAACGAGCTTCGTGCGGCCTGCGGCGAGGACGGCCTCTTTCAGGGCCTCGGCCGGGTTCACGCCTTCCTTCTTGGGATAGTTCACTTTTACGAAGTCGGACCCCAGGCAAGCAGCCACGCCGGCCGCACCGGCGATTAGGTGAGGGTCCTTTTCATCCTTCACCGCTTTGCCCCGTGGATATATCCAGAGCACGGTGAGGTATCCGCGCAGGTGGGCCTCATACACCGTTTGGGCCGCCTCTAAGAGCATGGTCGATTCATATTCGCTGCCAAGGTAGATCGTGTAGCCGACACCCATTATACGAAGGCCGCTATTCTTATGGAAATCGGCGACCTCCCTGACGCCGAACCAGCGTGGGCTAATTGGATCCCGCTGAGAGGTCTTGACGATATTCGTCTTCGAGTTGAGCTTCACCAGATAAGGCACGCCGGGGTAGTCCCGGCCATACCTCGCAATAAGCCCCAATTGGGTAGCAAAAACGCCAATCCGAGCCTTGTCTGCTACGCGGAAGAGGTGCTCCGGGCTACTGTCGTCCGAAGAAATACCCTCCCCAAAAAAGTCATCGTTCAGGTGCTCCACCTTCTGATCTCCGGCATAGAGCATCAGACGCCCCGTCTCCCTCGTGATAGTCATGTAATTCTTCATAAAAGAGTCCACCGAAGCCTGCGGCACATCCGCCGGGACCTTTACCTGTGTAGGCTCGCTCGCCATGGTATCCTCCTCGCAGATTCTACAGTATCATTGTCGTCGTCATAATATACCGGTTCTACCAAAAATGCCATAAAAGAAAAATGGTGCACGTATTGCACTCTGTAAAGGTCTTTTCCCTTGAATGTTTTCTCTCCTTGGAAACAATGAAGCAGGCCGCAAGTGACGGCGCGTTGCTGGGATTGCTTGACAAAAAATGGCCCCCAGCATACTTTATTGGGTAGGTCCGGAAAGGGACCGGCCGTATAAATAACCGAACAGCGGGGTAAAGGTGACCGAGAAACGAAAGATAGGTATTCTGACAGGCGGCGGCGACGTTCCAGGTCTTAACGTCGCCATAAAGGCGGTAGTCTCGCAGGCCGAAAACCATGACATCAGCGTTATAGGTATCAGGACTGGGTGGGCAGGTCTTCTGTGCGTCAACCCCGACGACCCGGCCACAATTTCCCGGTACACCATTGGGCTTACCATGGAAAACGTTCGTACCATCGACCGGACAGGGGGCACCTTTCTCCACACTTCGCGGACGAACCCGAGCAACGTTGGCCCCGAGGACGTCCCCGAATTCGTCCGGCAAGAGGACAGGCAGCCGACCGAGAAAGGTACGGTCGACTGTACGCGCCACATCATCAGGGTGTTGGATAAACTCGGCATAGAGGCGATGATACCCATCGGGGGGGACGATACGCTCAGTTTTGCAAGCCGAATGCACAGGGAAGGGTTCCGGGTCGTGGCAATCCCGAAAACCATGGACAACGATGTCTTCGGGACCGACTTCTGCCTCGGCTTCTCCACCGCCGTCACGCGCTCGGTAGATGCCATACACGCCCTGCGCACGACGATCGGTTCCCACGAGCGCATCGGGGTGGTAGAGCTCTTCGGGAGGAACTCGGGGGAGACGTCGCTCTTTGCCGCATATCTCGCCGATGTGGACCGGGCAGTCATATCGGAGGTCCCTGTGGACATCGAGCGGCTTGCTCGACTCCTGGCGGAAGACCGCGACCGCAACCCTTCCCGTTATGCCATCCTGACCATTTCCGAGGGCGCCTATTTGAAGGGCGGTACTATCCTGGAAAGCGGCGAGGCAGACGCTTACGGGCATAAGAAGCTGGGGGGGATCGGCTCGATTGTCGCCGGTGAGATCAAGAGACGAACCGGCGTCAATATAATCTACCAGCAGCTGGCCTACATAATGCGGTCGGGCGCCCCCGATTCGCTCGACCGTATGGTCGCCGCATCTTACGGAGTTCTGGCCCTCGACCAGATAGCCCTCGGCTCGACCGGCCGCATGGTCGCGCTCCAGCAGGGAATTTATACGACCGTGCCCCTCGAGCTGGTGACCGCCGCAAAGAAACGCGTCGACGTTACGGCCCTCTACGACCCCGAGAACTACAGGCCGAAAGTGCGGAACATGCTGGGCAAGCCCATGTTTCTCTACTGATTCAGTCCCTGTGGCCCACACTGTAACCCTCGATGACATAAAGGCGGCAAGGAAGCTGGTAGGGCCTTTCACGCACAAAACGCCCCTTCTCCATTCCAGGTCCCTCTCCCAACTCAGCGGAGCAGAGGTTTACATCAAGGCCGAAAACCTGCAAAAGACAGGCTCCTTCAAGGTCAGGGGGGCTTTCAGCAAGATGGCCCGCATCGGGAAAGGCAGGGTGGTGGCGGCGTCCATGGGGAACCACGGGCAGGCGGTCGCCTTTGCGGCGCAGCAGATGGGGATGCAGGCCCTTATCGTCATGCCGAAGACCGTTTCCATAATTAAGGAAGAGGCGACGAGGGGCTATGGGGCAGAGGTGCTGCTTTGGGGGGAGACCTTCCAGGAGGCGCTCGAACACGCCCTCTCTCTTAAAGGTTATACGTTTATCCATGCTTACGACGACGAGCAGGTCATAGCGGGCCAGGGGACGATCTGCCTCGAGATCGCCGAAGAGCTAGACTCCATCGACTGTGCGCTGATACCGGTGGGCGGCGGAGGACTGATCGCAGGATGCGCCGTGGCCATGAAAGAGCTCTCCCCCCGGACCTCGGTCATAGGAGTACAGGCACTGGCGGCCCCTTCCGCGTTCCTTTCTCTGAAAGAGGGGGTGCCGACGAGTGCGGTGCCTGCCAGGACGCTGGCAGACGGTATAGCCGTCGGCCGGGTGGGTGAGGAAACCTTTCCCCTGATGAAAGAGTACGTGGACGAGATGCTGACGGTCAGGGAAGATACGATCGCTATGGCTATCCTCCTCTTTATGGAACGAATCAAATTCGTCGTGGAGGGCGCGGGCGCAGCGCCGTTGGCGGCCCTCTTGGAAAACAAGGAACGCTTCAAGGGTAGAAGAATTGTTCTGGTTGCCAGTGGAGGCAACATCGACTCGACGCTCATCGACAGGATGATCTATAAAGGTCTGCTGACGTCGGGCAGGATCGTCGTCTTCGAGGTTACGGCCGATGACGTGCCCGGCAGCCTTGCCGCGCTCTCCGCCGTCGTTGCCTCCCGCCGGGCGAACATTCTCAATGTGGTGCATGACAGGCTGCAGGCAGATCTGCCCATAGGAAAGACAAGGGTAATATTCATTGTAGAAACGCGGAAGCCCGCCCACCTGGAAGAGATTATCGGTGATATGGAAGCCCTGGGTTACGAGGTCAGAAGGAGGGGATGAAAGGTCTTACTTCTTCTCCTTATTCCGGCCCTTCATCCTGTGGGTGATCGAGGCTTTCATGGATTTCACTTCCCGGCAATAGTCGCACATGCCCTCGCTGTCGAGGAGGTCCGAGAAGACCTGCTTTCCGCACCTGGAGCAAGCCTTATGCCATGGCTTCGTCGCCTTTACCGTATTCTGCATGCCTTTTCCTGGATACCTGGTGAACCGGAACCGAATAACCTCATTCTATCCCCTCGGACGGATTTTGGTCAAGGGATTTCTTCACCTGCCCGCCAGGGCGCTTTTTGCGCCTGATCTGCTCGACTGCGGACCGCGGGGTCCTGATATACTCAAAAGTACTCCCATAGGCGGGAGTCCGGGGCCGGGCTATTTCCGGCTCCTCGGCGGCGGGGCGGGTCGCAAGTCGAGCGGGACCGGGTCAGAGAGACAGAGAAAAGGCGCGAAAAGATCCGGGCCCCCCACATCCACCCCGTGAAATGCAGATTACTATTGACAATACTGGCGCTATAGCTTATATGAAGATGTAAGGCGGTGTAGCTCAGACGGTTAGAGCATGCGGCTCATATCCGCAGTGTCCGGGGTTCAATTCCCTGCACCGCCATATTGATAGAGCACAGTTCTTGGTCTGCGCGCTAAATTCTGAGGAGGTGGGCGTAATGACGAAAGCGGAGCTGGTTGGCAGCGTTGCAACTGCTGCAGGAGTAAAGACATCCGTGGCGGAAAAGGTCCTTAAGTCCTTCATCGACAATATCGAAAGGGCGCTGAAGAAGGGTGATAAGATCACATTGACGGGCTTCGGCACCTTCCAGTGCACAAAGAGGGCCCAGAGGACAGGCAGGAACCCGAGGACCGGGAAGGAGATCAAGATTCCCGCTTGCAGCGTGCCGAAATTCAAACCCGGCAATAAACTGAAGGAGGCGCTGAAATAAAGGCCCTGAAGAGCAAAGGGGCAATCCTTGCCCCTTTGCTCATTTTATTCATAGCCGCTCTCGTCTTGCCCGACCTTTCAATAGCTGCCGAAAAGAAGGCAAAGCGACAAGTGGCGAGAGCCGCCCCGGCCGGCCCTGCGGTCGCAGCGGTAAACGACGCGAATGTTCAGGAGTCTCTGAGAAGCGCCCAGGACCAGCTCAATAAGGGAAAGATCGACGAGGCTCTGAGGATGCTTCAGGCGGTCCATAGCTACGCGGTCGACAACCTGCAGCTTATGGCCTGCGTCGGGGAGGCTTATGAGAAGGCGCGGAACAACGATCAAGCGCTCTCTCAGGACCAGAAGGAAACCCTCTACCTGAGACAGCAGCGGATGGGCGGCCTTGTTGCCGCCTATACCAAGGTAAGAGGGGAATCGGCCTACAACCTGGGCCTTGCTTACGTAAAGAAGGGCGATGCGCCGCAGGCGAGGAAATATCTCGTCGAGGCCTGCCGAACGGCGCCTTTCTCTATGGACCCTGCCTCCCTATGGATGAGGTCGAAAGACCTCTTTCTCAAGATCTCCGGTCTCGAGGGAGAATTCTAAAAGCTCGGGCTGCCCTATTGCCGCCGGAGCCGGCGCAGGGCAAGGCCGAAGGCGTATTCGTAGAGGTGAAGGCCTTTGCTCACTGCCACCATCGATCCGTCCCCAACGCCTATCTCCTGGCACATGTATTCCTTGAGGAGCTGGATGGCGGCGAGGTTTGACGGGAAACCGGCCCACAGGTCCCAGCTGCGGAAATAGAGAACAAAATGCAGCCTGTCGTCGGCGACGCGCGTATCTATAAGGCGCAGGCAAGGAGGGTCTTCGAGCAGGATGTCCTGGGGCATGCCGACTTCCATTATGGCTTGGTTCGTACCATGCGTCTTTTTGCGGTAGATGTCGATCACTTCCTTGACCGGGTTGACGCCGAAGGAGAACTCGGTCCCCCTTATAGACACTTTCGGGTTGGTCAGCCTCTCTCCGTAAGTATATACCTCATTCTCCCTCTTTCTGTCGGTCATCAGGTACTGAAGATAGTCTTCCACGTAGTCCATGCTTGTGGGCTGGGGGATAGCGAGCTCCGCCGGTATATCGGGTATCAGCGGCCTTACCCCCGGATGGGCGATATGGACCATCACCAGATCGAACTCCCGCCTCTTGACCCCCCTGAAGGACCCTCTCTCCACCTCGTACTCATGGACCCGATCGTCTTCGAAAATCCTGTATATGCACTGAAACCAGGCGTCGGGAAGGTCCCTGGCCTCTATCAGAACCGGCTCCATCATTGCCCAATCCCCCTGCCGAAAACGTTTGAAAAACTATAGCCGAAAATAGTATGATAAGGCAACTCAAATAAGGCAACTCAATTCAGGAAGTCTGGATGTTCGTAAAGCAATTGGAAGTCGGCAGTTTTGCGGTTTTTGCCTACATCGTCGGCTCGGAGGCGACGGGGGAGGCCCTCGTCATCGATCCGGCAGCCGATGGGGAACGGCTCGTGAAAGAGGCCGAGAGGAACAGGCTCCGCATAAAGTACATCGTCAATACGCACTCCCACATCGACCACGTGATGGGCAACAGGAGGATGAAGGATCTTACGGGCGCCAAAATTGTCATACACGAGGCGGAAGCGCCGTACCTTGCCCACCAGGCCGCAGACATGATGAGCATGTTCGGGGCGGAGCCATCCCCGCCCGCCGACGTGACGGTGAGAGAAAACGATTTGATAACAGTGGGAGATGTTTCCCTGAAGGTGCTCCACACACCCGGTCATTCGCCGGGGGGCATCTGTCTTTACACGGACGGTCTCGTGTTTACGGGCGACACGCTCTTCATCGGGGGCGTGGGAAGGACCGATCTGCAGGGCGGTTCCTCGCGGACCCTCGTCAACTCCATCCGCAGCAAGCTTTTCGTCCTCCCCGACGCGACCGTCGTTCTTCCAGGGCACAACTACGGCGAATATCCCAAGAGCACCATCGGAGTGGAGAAGGTAAGCAATCCTTATGTCGGTTCGGGCCGGTAGCGCAAGGCTGCTCCTTGCACTTTTTTCCATCTTCTTCCTTTTCTCTTGCGAGGCGGGACGGATAGGTCGGACCGCTGCCCCGCCGGCGCCCGTAAAGCCTGCAAAGAAAGAGCCTGTTATCGCCCTTGTCCTCGGCGGAGGGGCAGCCAAAGGGTTTGCCCACGTTGGGGTGCTCAGGGTGCTGGAACAGGAAAAAATACCAATCCACATGATCATCGGGACGAGCGTGGGGAGCCTGATAGGGGGGCTCTACGCCGCGAACCCGGACAGCTTCCAGCTCGAATGGACCGCCTTCAAAATCGATCGTCCCGACATACTCGATTTCTCCATAGCGTATTCGAAGATGGGCCCCGTTCAGGGCATGCGGCTGGAGAGCTTCGTCGAGCAGAACGTTAAGGTGAAGAGGGTGGAGGATACCAAGATACCCTTTATACCCGTTGCCACCGACCTGAATACGGGAGAGACGGTGGTGCTGGAGAAGGGCTCCCTCGCTAAGGCGATCCACGCCTCTGCGGCGATCCCCGGCATTTTCGTACCTGTGGCCTTCGGCAACAGGATGCTTGTGGACGGAGGCATCACGGACAACTGCGCCTGCGACATCGCCAAGGCCAGGGGCGCCGATATAGTGATCGCCGTCAATCTCCAGAAGGACATTAAGAATTACAAGATCGAGTCCCTCATCGACGTTATCGCCCAATCGATAGACATCATGATGCGCGAGTCGAGCAAGGGAAAGATGGAAGCCGCGGACGTGCTGATCGAGCCCGATACGAAAGGGACCTCGATCTTCGATTTCGGCCGGAAGAAGGTCTTAATGGACGAGGGCATCAGGGCGGCGAAACAGGCCATACCGCGCATCAGGGAACTCATGGCCGCCGGCCGGTAAGACCAAGACAAATCCGAAGCATCCATGTCCCATAAAAGTTTTCATTGGATGGTCCCACTCCCGGGGACTACGCTCAGTTCCGGCCTGTCCCGGGCAGCCAGAGGTAATAAAAGCCCGGTTCGAGGGGGGAGAAGATATCAGGGAGATTGATGTCCACGAGGGGCAAAGGTGTGCCGCTTCCGGCGTCAACGGCGGAATTGTAAAGGTTGTCTTCCGGGTACTTCTCGTGCCTGTATACTACGACCCTCGCGCCCTCGGGGAGCGACGCAAGCCTCTTAGCCTCCCTGAGGCCGTCCTTCACGTAGCCGACGGAATCGACGAGCCCCAACCGTAGCGCTTCATCGGCAAGGTATATCCGGGCGCTTGCGATCTTTCGCAGGTTCTCCGGCCCAACCTTGCGATGGCGCTCGACGAGATCGAGGAACCTTTTACCCATCTCATCCGTGAGACCCTGGAATATCCTCTGCTCTTCGGCAGTTGACGGGCGGAAGGGCGAGCCTATGTCCTTCTCGCTGCCCGATTTGCTTACCTCAACGGCAAGACCGAGCTTGTCCATTAGGCCCGATACCTTCGGTGTAACGAGGAGGACGCCGATGGAGCCGGTAACGGTAGTAGGATGGGCTATGATCAGGTCCGCAGGGAGCGCCATGTAATAACCCCCCGATGCGGCGACGTCCATCAAAACAGCCACTATTTTGGCCCCGGTCTTTTCCTTGAAGTCGGAGATCTCGCGGTAGAGTATGTCGCTTGCGGTGATCGAGCCGCCGGGCGAGTTGATCTCGAAGAGGACCGCCTTCACCTCATTGTCCTTCTCCGCCCGCCGCAGCCTGGAGACAACCTCCTGGACCGCGCTCGCGCGGCTGCCCGAAAAAACCTTTCTCGGCTTATCCGACAGGAACCCGGACACAGGGATTACGAGCACCTTCCCCCTCTCCTTGCCCTCGATAGCGTATTCTTTAAGGGGTTCCCCGGAAGGGACGCCGAGCTGCACTTTCATCCTGAAACAGGAGACGCAAAGGACGGCAGCCGCCAACAGAACGAAGACAAAGGGCAGGGATCGCGCTCTCACGGGATTGCTCCTTTCCGGCCGGAAGGGCCTATCAAATTCTCAACCCTTCCGGGCCTGCTGTCAAGGGAGTCTCTTTTTTTCAATTCGCAATCACGGCACAAGTTGCCGAAGAGGAGCAGGGGCATGTCCCTGAGCGCGGGCGGAGCTCGCGGCAACCGGTGCGGGGCGTAATCCCGAGCGTTCGCTGAAAGCGATGTGTAAACTTTGCTGCTGTAAAGAAATTTAACAGCAGAAAGTGCCCGTTTACCAAGGGTTTTCCCTTTTCCGATAAGCGAGAAGAATGTTAACACCGGCAAAAGGGGCGTAAATGCCTGCTTTTTCATCAAAAGCGGCTGTTTTGTTATCGTTTTTGCCCTTGCTCTCCGAGGGGCTGGTGGCGCCTTAATGGCAGTAATATCAATTATTTGTGCGAGTGGCATCTCTATTGCAAATGAGAGTTCATTGCATACAAGACCTGAAAGGGAGGATAGACGATGGAAAAGAAAGTGCTGCTGATAGATGACGAACCCTCCCTGAGAAGAAGCGTCTCAATGGGACTCATGCAGAAGGGTTATCAGACGGAGCCATGCGAGAGCGGAATGAAGGCGCTCCAGACCCTGGAAACCTACAAGAAGAAGCAGGTGTCCCTCGACTGCGCCATAGTAGACATCAGGCTGCCGGACATTGACGGCCTGAAGCTCCTTAAGGTGATAAAGTTCAGCTACCCCCAACTCCCCGTGATTATCATCACCGGTTACGGAAGCGAGACAGTGGCCGAAGAGGCGAGGACGGCAGACGGCTATCTGGAGAAACCCTTTACCATGGAAGACCTGGCCAAGGTGCTGGAGGCGATCGAGGCGCCCGCGCCGGATGCCGCCCCGCCGCCTCCGAAGGAGAAAACGGCGACGGCCCAATCGACAAGCGCCTACGCCCTCATTCGTCTAGGCAAAGAAGCAAATCTCCTGGATATTTACCGCACCCTTTACTACCACGGTAACGTCCTTTATTGCGACGCCACGAGGGGCGACTGCGACATGGTGCTCCTCTTGCAGGCCCCAACGCTCGACGACATCAAAGAGGTGGCGGAAAAGGAGATCAAGGGAATGAAAGGCGTAGCCGAAGTCTCCCTGCTTCCCGTGGATGCGCCAATGCTTACAGACAACGTTGTCAGCATAATGGGCTCTGTGGACAGGGCGCTTGGCAGGGACAAGGGCGAGAACGTGGCCGCCTCCAACCAGGCAGCGAGAACAAGGGTTTCGTCCTACGTCATGCTTGAAGTGGAAAAGGAAAAGATGGAAGGGATCTACCCGGCCCTTTACTTCAACGACCAGGTAGTCAACTGCGACTGCACGGACGGGAGATTCAACGTCGTCCTTCTCGTAAAAGGGACGAGCTTCAGCGAAATCGAGGCCGCCGTCCGGAACAAGTTCAAGGCCATAGACGGTGTGCTAAGGATCAAGGAATACCCGATAATCACGCTCTTCGAAGCGTGATCGGATTGGCAGGAGAAGAGCGATGCTGCAAGCAGAATCGGGACAGGACAAATTGGAAAACGGGTTCTCGAGCTCCAAAGTGGCCTTCAAGGTCGAGCTCTGGAAATATCAGGGTGAGAATGGTGCGCTCATACCTTTGCTTCAGTCGGCCCAGGACGCCTACGGCTATATACCCCCGTCGGCCATCGACCACATCAGCCAGATCGTCGGCATACCGGATGCAGAGATATACGGCGTCATCACCTTCTACTCCCAGTTCCGCCTCAAGCCCATGGGGAGAAATATCATCAAGGTCTGCGACGGGACGGCGTGCCACGTGAACTCCTCGTCCGCCATCATAAAGACCATCGAGAGCGAGTTGGGTGTCGCCGGGGACGAAACGACCGACGACGGCATGTTCACCTTGCAGAAGGTGGCGTGCCTCGGCTGCTGCTCGCTGTCGCCCGTGGTCATGATAAACGATGAGACCTACGGGCGCCTTACAGCCAAGAAAATACAGCAGCTCCTCAAAGAATACAGGGAGCTAGAGCCCTGAAGGAGGGAGGAGACGCGAGACGGGCCCCGGCAACGGAATCGGCAATAAATGGAGAGGGAGCAGATGAAGACTATAAGAATCGGACTTGGAACGTGCGGCGTCTCGGCCGGTGGCGAGAAGACCTTCGAAGCGGTCAAACATGAGATAGAGCAAAAGAACATTCAGGCCCTGGTCAAAGAGACGGGCTGCAACGGCATGTGCTACAGGGAGCCCCTGCTCGAGGTGATCGACGAGGCCCGTAATTCCTATCTTTATGGCGAGGTGACGCCTGAGAAGGCCATCAGGATCCTCGACGAGCATGTGCAGAAGGGGACGCCCATCGAGGAATGGATCGTGCAGAGCGAAAGGCCTTCGGAAGACGACCTTTTCTTCAAGAAGCAGAGAAGGATCGTGCTACGGAACTGCGGGATCATAGACCCCAACTCGATAGACGAGTATATCGCAGCGGGCGGATATCAGGCCATCCAGAAAGTGTTGAACGGGTATTCGCCTGAAGAGGTTATAGAAATCATCACGGCCTCGGGCTTGCGGGGCAGAGGGGGCGGGGGCTTTCTTACCGGTGTGAAATGGCGTTTCTGCAGGCAGTCTCCCGGCCCGCTGAAATACATCATCTGCAATGCGGACGAGGGCGACCCTGGCGCCTTCATGGACCGGAGCACCCTGGAGGGGGACCCCCACTCCGTGCTGGAGGGGATGATGATCTGCGCCTACGCCATCGGTGCTCAGGAGGGTTACATTTACGTGCGCGCCGAGTACCCCAAGGCGGTCCAGAGGCTGAAGCACGCCATCCGGGAGCTTCTGGCAAGAGGCTTCCTCGGCGCCAACATCTTCGGGTCAGCCATGAATTTCTATATAAAGATAAAGGAAGGGGCAGGGGCCTTCGTGTGCGGCGAGGAGACGGCCCTTATAGCCTCCATCGAGGGCAGACGGGGGATGCCCCGCTTCAGACCCCCCTTTCCCGCCCAGAGCGGCCTGTGGGGGAGGCCCACAAATATCAACAACGTGGAAACTTATGCAAACGTACCCTGGATCATCACGAACGGGGCGGAGTCGTTTGCGTCGATGGGCACGGAAGGGAGCAAAGGCTCCAAGGTTTTTGCCCTTGCGGGCAAAGTCCGAAGGGGCGGTCTGGCAGAAGTGCCCATGGGCATCACGATAAACGAGATAGTCTACGAGATCGGCGGCGGCATAAAGGGCGACAGGAAATTCAAGGCCGTGCAGATGGGCGGTCCCTCGGGTGGATGCATCCCCGCGTCGATGGGCGACCTCCAGATAGACTATCAGCAGATCAATAAGACAGGCGCCATTATGGGCTCCGGCGGTCTGGTCGTGCTGGACGAGACGACCTGCATGGTCGAGATGGCGAAGTTTTTTCTTCGGTTCACCCAGGACGAATCCTGCGGCAAATGCACGTTCTGCCGGGTGGGTACCAAAAGGATGCTTGAGATTCTCGAACGGATCACCGACGGCAACGGCAGGGAGGGCGATGTGGCTCTTCTTGAGCACCTGGCGAACCAGATCAGGAACAACACTATCTGCGGGCTGGGCCAGACGGCGCCCAACCCTGTTCTCACCACCCTCAAGTATTTCCGGGAAGAATACGATGCCCATATCCGCCTCAAGAAATGCCCCGCCCACAGTTGCCCGGCCCTTCTGACCTATACGATAAGGGAAGAGGCGTGCAAGGGCTGCATGGCCTGCGCCAAGGCCTGCCCTGTCGAGGCCATCAGCGGAGAAAAAAAGAAACCCCATGCCATCGATCCGTCTTCCTGCATAAAGTGCGGCAAGTGTTTCGAGACATGCAGGTTCGACGCAGTGCTCAAGGACTAAATGGAGACGAGCCATGACAGAACCAATCAAGATAAAGATCAACGACAGGGAATACGAGGCCAGTCCGGGCGAAACCATACTCGATGTCGTCCGGAGGTATGGAGTAGACACAATACCGACACTCTGCCACGACCCGAAACTGCCGCCTTACGGTTCCTGCTACCTCTGCATAGTTGAGGTGGAAGGGACGGAAAAGCTCGTCCCTTCATGCTCGAGCCCGGTCGTGCCCGGCATGGCGGTGCATACGAATAACGAGAGGATCACCCAATCGAGGAAAGCGGCCCTGGAGCTGCTCCTCTCCAACCACTACGCCGACTGCCTGGGCCCGTGCACGCAAGCATGTCCGGCCGGCGTTGACGTGCAGGGCTATATAGCCCTCATGTCCATGGGCCGATACAGGGAAGCGGTAAAGCTCATCAAGGAGAAAAACCCCCTGCCGATAGTCTGCGGCCGCGTCTGCGTGCGCCCATGCGAGACAGCCTGCCGGCGGAATCTCGTCGACGATCGGGTGGGCATCGACTACCTGAAGCGCTACGCGTCGGACGTTGATATAGAAGACCCGTGGACCCCCGAGGTGCCTGCGAGGAACGGCAAGAGGGTGGCCGTCGTGGGCGGCGGGCCTGCCGGTCTCACATGCGCCTACTTCCTCACCCTCAACGGCTACGGAGCAACCATATTCGAAAGCGCCCCGAAGCTTGGGGGCATGCTGCGCTACGGCATCCCCGAGTACCGCCTTCCAAAGGCGCTCCTCGACAAGGAGATCAAGTGGATTACGGACCTGGGGATTGAAGTTCATACGGGGATGGAGCTGGGAAAGGATTTAACGCTGGAGCACTTCAAAGCAATGGGATTCGACGCGGTCTTTCTCGGCCTCGGAGCGCAGAAGGCAAAGGCTATGGGTATTGCCGGCGAAGAGACGACCGAAGGTATCATAGGCGGCGTCGATTTCCTGCGCCGGATGCAGACGGACGACCGGCCGGCCATATCGGGAACGGTCATCGTGGTGGGAGGCGGCAATACGGCCGTCGACGCAGCCCGGACTTCCTTGCGGATCGGCGCCGGCAAAGTTATCATCCTCTACCGGAGGACCGTGAGCGAGATGCCCGCCCACCCCATGGAGGTGGATGCGGCTGCAGAGGAAGGGGTCGAGATGATCTTCCTGTCGGCGCCCCTTTCCATAGTTGCTAATAATGGCCGGGTGGAAGCTCTCCGGTGCATCCGCATGGAGCTCGGCGAGACGGACGCCAGCGGCCGTCGCAGCCCCGTCCCGGTCGATGGCTCGGAGTACGACATCCCTTGCGATTTCGTGATTTCTGCGATCGGGCAGGATATCGACCTGGGAACGATCGACAAAGAGAGCGGCCTTAAAACAACCCGCCAGAAGGCCATAGTTGTCGATAACTCGACCTTCGCCACCTCGATCCCGGGCGTCTTCGCCGGCGGCGATGTCGCAACAGGGCCGGCGGTAGCGGTCGACGCGATTGCCCACGGCAGAGCCGCAGCTTTGGCTATACATCGGTATTTGCAGACCGGCAGCGCATATTACGGAGCAAAGCCGTTTCTGTCCCGAAAGGAAGCCTTCGGCGAGATGGCGCAAAGTGAATTCCTCCAGGTAAAGCGGGTCGAGAGGGAGCTGATGGCCGAGCTGCCCGTCGAGGAAAGGATCAAGAGCCAGGCGGAAGTGGAGCTGGGTTTCACGGAAGCACAGGTCGCAAATGAAACAGGCCGGTGCCTCGAGTGCGGCTGCACGGCCTATTTCGACTGCGACCTTCGTAAATACGCCACGGATTTTGGAGTCGATATCGCCAAATTCACCGGAGATACGAGAAGGTACAAGGTAGACGCAAGCCACCCCCTGATCTCACTCGACCCCAACAAGTGCATCAACTGCGGCCGCTGCGTCAGAACCTGTTCCGAGATAGTTCGGATATCGGCCCTCGGCTTCGTCAACAGGGGGTTCAAATCAGTGGTCAAGCCGTCCATGGAGAAGCCCCTCCTGGAGACTACCTGCATCTCCTGCGGCAACTGCATAGATGCCTGCCCGACGGGTGCCATCACCGAGAAGCTGCCTTTCCGCAAGCCCGGCCCCTGGACGTTTGAGGAAAAGGAATCGGTTTGCAGCTTCTGCGGTGTCGGCTGCGTCCTGAACTACCGGGTCTTCCACGACGGCCTCTTCACGGTATCGAGCGTGAATGGGGGCTCTCACAACAAGGGTTACCTCTGCACCAGGGGACGCTTCGGCTACCGGTACATGATGGAGGAGGAGCGCCTCCATAATCCCTTGATCAGGAAGCGGGGCCGGTGGGGGGAGACCACGTGGGAGGAAGCCATAAAGTACGCGGCGCAGGGGCTCAAGGCAGTAATAGCTAAGTCAGGCACGCGCTCGGTGGCAGCTTTTGGCTCGCCAAAAATGACGAACGAAGAGCTCTACCTCCTGCAGAAGTTTGTCCGGCAAGGTTTGGGGACCAACAATATAGGGAGCTTCTCGAACATCGATGGCGGGGGTGAAAAGGACGCTCTCGACGCCATGTTCGGCCTCACTGTCTCGACTGCCACTATGGACGATCTGAAGGCGGCGGACGTAATACTGGTGATAAACACCGATCCGGGCCGGGACGCTTTAGTGGCGGAGATCAAGATAAAGGCCGAGCTTAAGAGGGGTGCGAAGGTCATAACCGTCGCCTCATCGGAAATCCCCCTCGTCAAATTCTCCCATCTTTGGATAGACTCGAAGCGGGGTACGAACACCGCCCTGGTATGCGGCATCTGCCGGTATATCCTCGAAAAGGGATGGGAAAGCGCCTCTTTCATAAAGAAGAGGACCGAGGGGTTCGAGGAGTTCAGGGAATCGACGGCCCGCTTCGACGCGGGGCTGGTAGCTGAAATAACCGGGGTCAGCAGGGAGAAGCTCCAGGTTCTGCTCGACCTCGTCGGAGACCCCAAAAATAACGTGGTGGTCGTCTACAACATCGACTCGTTGTGGGAAAAATCGAAGAACGACCTCCAGGCCCTCGGGAACCTAATGATGCTCTCGGGCAGGGTCGGAAAACGGGGGAACGGTATAATTCTTTTGCGGGACTTCGCCAATGCCCAGGGTCTTTTAGATATGGGCGTGGATACGGGATACCTGCCGGGGTATGTGAAGCGCGGCGACGGGCCGGGGATCTCGGCGCTCGAAAAGCTCTGGGGCGTTACGCTGCAGGACGTTTTTGAGCCGGTCCACCTAAGGGAGGCCATGGAGGCGGACCGTATCAAGGCCCTCATGATCTTCGGCGAGGACCCGCTTTTCGCGACCTCCAACTTGAGGCTGACAAGCGGCGCGGAATTCATGGTTGTAGTTGACTCCTTCATGACGGCAACGGCAAGAGAAGCCGACGTAGTGCTGCCAGCTTCGCTGCCCATCGAGACGGAGGGTACCTTCACCGCCTGCGACAGGAGGCTTCAGAGAACGGCCAGGATACTGGCGCCGGCGGCAGGGATGGAGAACTGGCGCATACTGGATGCCCTGGCGAAAGCTATGGGCGTAAGCCTGGCCCCGAAAGGGCCGCGCGCCGTCGGGAACGAGATCAGAAAGGCCGTTCCCTTCTATAGAATGATCGCTGACGGCCCCTTCTGGGGCAAGGGTCTCTTCGAGAAAGCATTCATGACCCCCGACGGCAAGGGGCGATTCGCCCTCTTCGACCTGGACGTGACTACGTCTTCGAAGGAAAAGGTGCGGTGCCTCTTCGACGAGAACTACTTCGACCTGATGATAGGGAAGCAGATCGAAAAACGATAGTGAGCGAATAATGATTGCCGGCCGCAAAGTGCCGCTGGGGAACTAATATGTTATAGTATGCAAACTGATCGAGAGGTAGGGCGCATGGCACATCCGGACGGGGAAAGACTTGAAAAGGACTCAAAAGCAAAAGAAGGGCCGCAGGGCGGCAAAGGCGGGGCGACGTCGAGCGGACTCGAGCGAAGATACAGGGAACTCTTCGAGAAGGCGCCGACGCCTCTCCTCATTTCGCGGCTGAACGGAGACATCCTAGAGGCGAACCCCGCCTTCTATAAGCTACTCGACTATCCGGCCGACGGCTCGGCGAAGCTGAACTTCATGAGGGACAGACTTTACCAGACGCCCGAAGTGAGGACCAAGGTCTGTCAGAGGCTCCTCGAAGACGGTATGCTCGAGGATATCGAATTGAACCTCCTCGACCGGTGCGGGAACCCCGTCCCGGTTCTGGTTTCGTACGCATTCATCGACCTGGCCGGGGAACGCTGCATCGAATCGGCCTATAAAAACATAAGCTTGCGCCACGAGCTGGAAAAAAAGCTGATCGAGCAAAACGAAAACCTTGAAAAAAGCGTCCTCGAGCGGACGGTCGACCTTGAGAACCAGAAAAACCTTCTCATGAAGAAGAACCAGGAATTGAAAGCAATGACCGAAAAGCTGAAAGAGCACAAGACCAGGCTCCAGACGCTTTTCAAGGCCATCACGGACACCGTTACCGTGATCGATACGGACTTCAACATCCTAATGTGCAATCAGAAGCACATCGGCAGGGGGAAGTGCTACAAGAAGGTCTTCTTACAGGAAGAGCGCTGCCAGGAATGCCTCGCGCAAAAGGTCTTCACCGAGAGGACCTCCGTCTCCATGGAAAAGGTTGTGGACGACGAATACTACCTGCTCCAGGCTTACCCGATCTTCGACGCGGAATGCCGGATCACGGGCATCCTGGAGATATCGAGACTCATCACCAAGGAAAAAAACATGGAGCGTCAGCTCCTTCAGGCGGATAAACTGGCCTCTCTCGGGCAGCTCGTCTCCGGTATCGGCCATGAGATCAACAACCCCAATACCTTTATCCGGGGCAACCTCTTCATCGTCCAGGAGGCGATGGGAGATATCTTCCCCATCCTTGACGAACACTACGGGGCTCACTCGGACATGAAGATCGCGCGCCTTGATTACGATGTTTTCAGGAAGAACATCCCGGTCCTCATGCAGGATATGGCGGAAGGCGCGAACCGGATCAAGGGCATTGTCGACGGGCTCCGCAAATTCGGCAAGCGGGACGAGGGGTTCCTGAACGAAGCCGTCAACCTCAACCTGATCACGGAAAGCTGCCTCAGGCTGGTGGACAATCAGATCAGGCGCACTGCGGACGTCAGGGCCAGCCTCGAGGAGGAGCTGCCCGCCATCATGGGCAACTCACAGAAGCTGCAGCAGGTAATCCTGAATATCCTGATTAATGCCTCCCAAGCCATCGACAAGCCGAGAGGGACCATCAAGGTCTCCACAAAGTTCGACGGCAAAGAAGTGATCGTCAGGGTGAAGGACAACGGAAAGGGCATGGAGGAAAAGACCATAAGCCAGATTTTCGACCCCTTCTTTACGACGAAGAGGCACCAGGGCGGGACCGGCCTCGGCCTTTCCATCGCTTACGGCATCATCAAGGAACATAAGGGCAGGATAGAGGTGGTCAGCGAGGTTGGGGTGGGGACAACTTTCTGCACCTACCTTCCCGCTGCGCAGGCGGAGGCGTGATGAAATGAACCGGATATTGGTAATCGACGATGACCAGGCGGTACTCAATTATCTGAAAATTTTTCTGCTCCAGTCGGGCCAATTCGACGTTACCACCTTCAGTAACAGCACGAAGGCAGTGGCCGAGATTTGGAAGAATTCCTATGACCTCCTCATTCTAGACATGGACATGCCCGATGTGACCGGGCTCGACATACTGAAGAACATCCACGAGAACAATATCGACATCGAGACGATCGTCCTCACCGGTGTGGAGGACGTGGAGCTCGCAGTTTCGGCGGTGAAGCTGGGAGCTATGGAGTACCTGACAAAGCCCGTGGACAACGAGCGCCTTCTCAGGCTGATCAATACCGCCCTGGAGCACAGGAGGCACCAGAAGATTATCGAGGAGGGGGAGTCCGTCTCCGCCGATGACCTGGAGTTCAAGGACGCCTTCAAGGATATTGTCACGGGCAATGAAAAGATGCACAAACTCTTTTCAATGGTTGAGAAGATGGCCGTGACCGAGAACAGCATCCTCGTCTGGGGCGAGAGCGGAACCGGAAAGGAATTGATAGCCCGGGCCATCCATCGCATCAGCAAGAGAAGCAACCAGAGTTTTATCGCAGTCAACGCCGGGGCCTTCGCCAACGAGCTTTTCGCATCCGAGTTCTTCGGGCACAGCCAGGGCGCGTTCACGGGCGCAACCTCGCACAAAAGGGGCCTTGTGGAAGAGGCGGACAAGGGTACGCTCTTTCTGGACGAGATAGGCGAGTTGGCTCTACCTATACAGGTAAAGCTGCTCAGGGTGCTTCAGGAGGGCGAGTTCTTCCGCCTCGGCTCTACAAAGAACCAGAAGGTCGATGTGAGGATTATCGCCGCCACCAACAAGAACCTCCACGAAGAGATAAAGAAGGGCAATTTCAGGAAAGACCTTTTTTATCGACTCAATATGAATTCCGTCTACCTCCCGCCGCTGCGCGAGAGGAAGGGCGATGTCCCGCTTTTGGCCAACCACTTTCTGGCCGCATTCTGCAGGGGCAACGGCAAGAAGATCGAGAGGATATCGGAAGGAGCGATGAAGCTCCTAACTCATTACGACTACCCCGGGAACGTGCGGGAGATGATGAACATCATAAACAGCGCTGTTATCATCGAATCGACCGGCGAACTGCGGAAGAAGTCTTTTCCCAATTATTTTCTGGAAAACACCGTAGTAGGCGACAACAACATAGGCGACATTTCGGTAAAAAGCCTGGAAGAAGTCGAGAATGACCACATCAGGAAGATCCTCGCCTATACGGGCGGCAACAGGACTAAGGCCTCCCAGATCCTTGGCATATCTCGAATAAGTCTGCTCGCGAAGATCAGGAAGTACAAACTGGAGTAATCCTAGGCGCCCACGCCATGCGGTGATCCGTGACCAAGCCTTCGGTGCGGCTCCCGCCCGACCGGCAGTTTAGGAGCCGCAGCCCTCGCCGCACGTGCTGCCGCACGATGAGGCGCCGCAGCCGCAGGTCTCCTGATGGGCCTCCGCGAGCTCATCTGTAGTCGCGTCCCGCACGTCGAGGACCTCTACGTCGAAGCTTAGCGTCATGCCGGCAAGAGGATGGTTCCCGTCGAGGAGGACCTTATCCTCCTCGATCCTGGCTATGGTCGCCACCATTGCCCCATCGGGTGCGCGCACCCTGAGCGCCATGCCGACCGAAATCTCGGGCAACTCCCTAAACTGCTCTTTCTTGACGAGGAAAAGGAGTTCAGGCCGGCGCTCCCCGTATGCTTCTTCGGGCTTCACGGTGAAGGAGAAGGCGTCCTTCGGCGATCTTCCCTCAAGGGCATTCTCGAAACCGCTTATCATCCCCGACCCCTGGATATACGTAAGGGGCGCCCGCTCCTTCGACGATTCGAGGACTTCCCCTTCCTCGTTCGTAAGGGTATAATTGACTGTGACAGCTTTGTCTTTGGCTATTATCATGATGCTCCTCTCTTGCACCGCCTTCGCTAAGGGCGGCGTGATCTGTCTGTTGAAATAGTTTAAACGTGTTTAGGCCCCAATATCCAGTGGGGGTATTATGCGCGGCCGGGTTGATTTCGCGCTGTCTCTCAGGCGGCCTCACCTAAAAGCCGGAGCATCCCGTCGGCGCTCGATGTCGGCAAAGCGCAGGCGTTATTGGAGCAGACGTACGCAAGGGCTGCTCCACGGTCCGAGCGGTACGGCTGCACAAAAGGAGCCAACTTAGCCAGGGGCGGCCCTTCCGCATCCTCCTCCTCGTGCCTGACAAGGACCACCTTTTCCGGTATGAAACGGGATCTGAGCGCTCCGATCATCGCTTGCAGGTCCGCGGACCCCGGCGCGCCGGCCAGCACCACCTCGTGCGACGGCCCCAGGGCGAAGGTGAGGGCGCATAGGAGCTGGGTGAAGCCGACCGGGAACTGCGCCACTTTGCCGGACAGCGCGCGGCCGAGTCGGGCCGCCTTATTCTCAAGGTCCGCCTCCCCGGTCATCCGTGCCAGCCTCAACAGATTGAGCATTGCTACCGAGTTGCCCGACGGCACTGCGCCGTCATAGGCGTCCTTCTGGCGGACAAGAAGCTGTTCTCCGTCGTCGGGCGTGAAAAAGAAGCCTCCCTCCGCTTCATCCCAGAAATGCTCGAGCTGATCGCGGTTGAGCCGCAGGGCCTGGGCCAGAAAGCGGGTATCGAAGGCGGCCTCGTAAAGCTCGATGCACCCCCAGACCAGAAAGGCGTAATCGTCCAGGTTCGCCGGTATCGAGGCTTCCCCATCCCGCCAGCGGTGCATGAGCCGTCCGTTTTGTCCGGTCATGCGGTCGGTAATAAAGAAGAGGGCCTTCGCGGCTGCCTCCTCATAGCGCTTCTCTCCGAGGACCTGGGCGCCCCGGGCAAGGGCCGCTATCATTAGCCCGTTCCAGTCGGTCAATACCTTGTCGTCCTTGTGGGGGTGGACCCGTTTTTCGCGCGCGGCGAAAAGGAGCTGCCTCACCCGCTCCAGCTCTGCAGCCGGCGCATCAGGTATACGGACCCCTTCCCCGGCCGTCTCTGCCATCCCCCCTTTCAGGTGTAGTATGTTGCTCCCGGCGTCGCCATGCCCTTGGGCATCCCAGTTTCCGTCTTCCTTGATGTGGAAACGGCGTATGATCAGATCGGCGGCCGGACCGTCGAGTAACTCCCGGACCTCCCACTCCGACCAGACGTAGAACCTGCCCTCCACCCCCTCGCTGTCAGCGTCCTCCGCCGAGTAGAAGGGGCCGTCGGGTGCGGTCATTTCCCTGAGCACGTACGCGAATATCTCCCGTGCGGTATCCCCGTATTCGGCTTTGCCGGTCGCCTGGAATGCCTCCAGGTAGATCATGGCTAGCATTGCCTGATCGTAGAGCATCTTCTCGAAGTGCGGCACGAGCCAGAACGCATCCGTGGAATACCGGTGAAAACCGAAGCCCACGTGGTCGTAAATGCCCCCTCGCCGCATCTCCTTCAAGGTCTTTTCCACCATTGCCAGGGCGCGCCCGTCGCGGGTCCGTTTCCAGTAACGCAAAAGAAAGCTCAGATTGTGCGGAGTCGGGAACTTGGGGGCAGTCCCGAAACCGCCGTTCGCCTCGTCGTAGCGGCCGGCGAGGCCGTTGAAGGCAGCGACCACCGTCTCGCTGCCGAGTTCTGTCGCCGCCGGTACCTTCATGAGGCGGCGGAGCCGCTCCACGTGCCGCCTTCCCTCGGCAAGCAATTCTTCCCGGCGGGTTCTCCAGAGCGTCCTCACCCGGGGGACGATATCGACGAGGCCCGCCAGGCCGTACCTTCCTTCTTTGGGGATATAGGTCGCTGCATAGAAGGGGCTCCTGTCGGGTGACATCATTATGGTCAGGGGCCATCCGCCGCTCCCCGTCAGCATCTGGCATACCGCCATGTAGATGTTGTCGATATCGGGCCGCTCTTCCCGGTCCACCTTGATGCAGACAAAGGTCTCGTTGAGCATGGCCGCGACCTGCGGGTCTTCGAAGGACTCCCGCTCCATCACGTGGCACCAGTGACAGGTCGAGTAGCCTATGGACAGGAAGATGGGCTTGTCTTCCCCCGCCGCAGCTTCGAAGGCGGGTTCCCCCCAGGGGCGCCAATCGACCGGGTTGCCCGCGTGCTGGAGAAGGTAGGGGCTCTTCTCATATTGAAGCCTGTTCCGATGCCCCTTATCTGATGGGCCTTTTGATAAAGACATTAAAATTCCCGGCGTTTCTCCGACGGCTCTGCCGTGGTCCTGCCATGGCTTGAGGCCTTCCCAAGTCTAAAAGATGCTCCAGCAAGTCAACGGCGTCAAGATGGAGCGAGCTTAATCGACCTTCTTAAACAGAGAGCCCTTCGCCCCGCACACAGGGCATGCCCCCGGCGCCTCTTTTTCGGCAGTGAACCCGCACACAGGGCAGACATAGTAGGAATAGGTGTTGGTCGTCTTGCCCAAAGCGTCGAGGAGGTCTTGATAAAGCCGGGCATGGACCTTCTCTACCGAGTTGGCAAAATCGAAACTACGCTCCGCTGCCTTCTGCCCTTCCGCCCGCGCTGCTTCCATCATCTCTGGGTACATTTCTTTGAATTCGTGGGTTTCGCCTTTAATAGCCTCCTCGATGTTTTCTTTGGTCGAACGAATACCGTTCAGTACCCTTAGATGAGCGTGGGCGTGAACGGTCTCAGCCTCGGCAACCGCCCGGAAAAGGCGTGCCGCCTGCGGGTATCCTTCCTGGTCAGCCTTGACCGCGAAGGCCAGGTATTTGCGGTTGGCCTGAGATTCGCCCGCGAAAGCTTCCTTCAAGAATTGTTCTGTCTTCGCCATTAATGGTCCTCCTTCATTATTTTTTCATGCGATGACTTCGCTGAATCCTTCCATGCCCGATAACCGATTGTAATCCACTGCCTGATACATCGTTCTCTCCTTTTTCCGTGTGATGGAACCGAATCATCCGCCTATCGCTTTCCGGCGCACTCCTTGCACACACCTTTGAAATTGAGCTGGATCGTGTCGACCTGATGCCCGTCTACGGTTGCATCGACCTGGTCTAGAGGGACCGGAATCGTGTCGCAAGCGACGTCGAAGACTCTTCCGCACTCCCTGCAATAGAAGTGGTAATGAAAGGCGGTGCATGGATCGAACCTTTTTTTACTCGGGTCGATATCGAGCTCCTGGATCTTTCCCGCCTTCGCGAGCCTTGATAGGGTGTTATAAACTGTGGCAAAGGATATGCCCTGATATTCTTTGAGGAGTTCGCGGTGAATACTATCCGCCGAGGGATGGGTCTTGTTCCCGTCTAGAAGCCTTAGTATGGCCTGACGCTGGGGCGTCACCTTTAGGCCTATCTCCTTGAGCTTCTCTATCGTCTGATCTCCCATAATTTAAAATTAATATAAATAAAGAAAAGCTCTTTGTCAAGAAATACTATTGATACGGTTTGACAAATCGCGGAAGGCGGATCTGTATCAATTGTTATTTACCGCAAGGAGAAAATATGGCACAGGGAGAAAGGAATGTGGAAAACACCTTTAAGGGTCGGGGGTCTTAGCAGACCGTTTTGCCTCATCTGCCTGGATTTTGGCCAGAACCGACCTCACGGCATCTAGCGCGTCCTTATCGGCATAGGGCTTGTCGAGGAAGCTGTCCACCCCGTATTCCCTGAGCTTGTCCCGCTGCTCCTCGCTCATGAAGCCGCTCGACACGATTACCTTGAGCGATTTCGACATGCGGCGCAGCCTTCTGAGTACCTCTTCTCCTTTCATTCCCGGCATTATCATGTCCAGGATGACAAGGTCTATCGGCTTCACCTTAGCCTTGAACATCTCGATTGCCTCGGCCCCGTGCTCCGCCTGGATCACGTCGAAGCCCTCCTCGGAAAGAAGGCCGCCGAGTAATTCCCTCACGACTTCCTCGTCGTCGACAACGAGGATCGTCCTTTTCTCCTTGTCAGGCCCGGGCTTGACGGCAGGCTCTTTCCCCGGCTCCTTCTCTTCCGCTGCAAAAGGGAAATAGAGGGTAAAGGTCGTGCCCTTCTCCTTCTCGCTTTCCAGCTCGATGAAACCGCCGTGGCCCCTAACCGTTTTCTGGACGAGGTATAGGCCCATGCCAAGCTTCGTGCGCTCCGTCTTGGTCGTAAAGTAGGGCTCGAAGACCTTTGCCTTTACGGCGTCGTCGATGCCGGGCCCTGTGTCGTGAATCTTCACTGCCACATACCCGGCGTCACCTGTAAGGCTCTTCTCCGTCTTGATGGTGAGCGTGCCGCCTTCACCCATGGCGTCCTTGGCATTGACGCAAAGATTGAGAAAGACATGCTGCAGCTCGCCTGCGTCGCCCCTGATGGGTGGCAGCGGCTCCTCGAACTCTTTCTCGACCTTGATGGTCCTGAAGCTCTCCCGCACAAGAAAGAGCACGTCTCCGAGAAGGCTATTGACATCCACCGTGTCAACCAGTTTTGTCCTCTGCCTTCTTGAGAAATTGAGAAGGTGCTCGGTCAGGCTCGCCGCTCTTTTCGCAGAATTCTCGATGACCTCCGCGTACCGTGCTAGCTGGCCCTCCGGGGGCGCCATTCTTTTGACGAGGGAGGCATAGCCTAATATGCCCGTCAGCACGTTGTTGAAGTCATGAGCGACCCCGCCCGCCAGCTTTCCGATGCTTTCCATCCTGTCCCTGTAAGTGTTCTCTTCCTCCACCATCCTCTCGTCCGCTACGTCCTTCAGGACGAGGCTCTTGAAGACGCTCCTGCCTTTGGGATCCTTTATGGGATAGCTTTCCAGATGATAGAGCCGGTAAAGGTCTCCCTGTCTATGATGCAACTCTCCCTGGACGACAAAATCCTTATCGAGAAGGCCTTTTTCGATCCCGACCAGCACGTCCTCGATCTTCTGTCCGGTTAGGTCCTTGCCTCCCATGAGCTCGTCTTTGGCATTACCGTTGGCAAAGCAGATGGTTCCTTCCTTGTCGAGGAGGAGCATGGCGTGGGGGAACTGATCGATGATGCTTTCGAGGAGTGTCTTGGTTGTGGCAAGCCGCGAATCGAGCTGGCGCACCTTCGCGTCCTCGGCCGTCTTCAGTTCATCGATGCGCATGTTGAGGAGAATGAAGCGGTTCATGATCTCGCAGAGGAGCTCCAGATCACGGACAACGTTCACATCCAGGCTGACCGGTTGCCTTTTGCCGAAAATAAGGTAGCCAAAGACGTGGATGCTCCGCTTGAGCGGATAGATGTAGAGCGTCCCGTAGCCGAAAGCTTTGTGCATTATGGCAGGCGAGAAAAGCCGCCCCTTATGCCGCTCGAGGTCCTCCCAGTCTATCTTCTGAAGACTCCTGTCAATGGCGAAGAAACCTTCAGTCCCGTTGCCCCTGAGCGCGAGCTGGCAGCTGTCGAAAAGCGTCTCTTCGACGAACACCTTCGGCATACGGGAAAAAAGACCCTTCCCCTCCTCCATGTTCTGGAACATCCTTATGATGATCGAGTAGTTGCTGATGGCTCGCTCAAAGAAGTTCCATTGGAACAGGAGCGATTCGGCAGGGAGGTTCTTCGCCTCCATCAACGCACCCCGAGGAGCTCGGCGATCCTCTTTGTTTCTGCCGTTATGCGATCGGTCTCTTCCGTCAAGATGATACCTTCCGGGCCAAGTATGGCCCCGGGGTTTTCGATGAACTTGTCGGCCTTCGTTACTATGTTGACGAATGGCCCGCGATCTTCCCCACTGCCGTGATGTCCTTTTATGACGTCGGAGAACTCCTGGGGGAACCTCCACTTTACCGATATGAAGTGACCCAGCTCGGTGTGATCGATCCCGAAGGCATCTCTTTCGAGGGAGCAGATGTCACTTTTTTCGGTACGCGCCTTCTCCAGGATCTGCCGGTACCTGTCTCCGTAAATGAAGAGAGGTACCTTGCCTATGTCATGGAGGATTGAGACGGTGAAGACCTTCTCCCGGTCCTCGGCCATAGTTTTTGACGCAAGGAACTTTGCTGCACAGGCAACGGACAGCGTGTGGCTCCAGAGGGACGCAAGATCCTCCTGGCTCAACTTCCATTGGCTCAGCATCTCCTTGAGGAAGACAAGACACATGATGATCCTTCGTATCTCATCGAAACCTATTGCCACCATGGCCCTTTCCAGGTGGACTATCTGGGATCCCCTGCCGAAATAGGCGGAGTTCGCAATGCTGATGACCTTGGACGAGATGGCCTGGTCATACCTGACGACATTGAAGAGCCGGTGAAAAGAAGAGTTGTCATCGGCCAGGATCCGGAGGATCTCGTCGATGATCGTGTTGAGCGTGGGAAGGACTTTCAGCGTATCCGCCGTTGCGAGCAGTTGTTCCCTTGGCGACAAAGTCTGCATTTGATACCTTTATCGACTAAGGGAAAAAAAAGTTAAGGGGAGGGACGAAAAGATTTTGGAGAAAGGAAAGACATTGTCCAGGCGGTGGCCCCTTTATGGGCGACATGGACTAATGACGAGCGGGCCGACAGGGTAGATTGATTCCGACCCTGAAAATAGTAGTAACTCTTGCCTATCCCTCTGATGCGGCTTCCAAAGAGCCTGCGGGAAATGCGAGCGCCTCGACCAGGACGTAAGCTGCCTGCAGGGCCTCCGTCGGGCAAAGGGGAAAGCATTCCTTGCAGTTCCAGCACTCTTTGGCTGCTATCTCCGGTATGAAGCTGATCTCTTTCCTTATTCCCCTGTCGACGAACCCGATGGCGTTTTTTTTCTTGACCTCGGCGCAGTACCTCACGCAGAGACCGCAGTGGATGCAGAAGGAGGGCTCTTTTTCGAAACGGTTCCTGTCCGCGCCGTACTCTTTCGCCAGGTCCTGGAAAACGAAAGCGTCCGGAGCGTGGGCCATCTGCAGCTCCAATATCATCTTGCGGATCCTGTCAATCTTCTCGGACCTGGTCCTTACTATGATGTTCTTTTCCGCCGGGTAGACGCAGGAGACGACGAGTCTTGTCGAGCCGCGGCTCTCCACTTCCACTATGCAAAGCCGGCACGCGCCGAAGGGCTCCAGCTTTTCGTGCCAGCAAAGAGTGGGGATCGATATACCCGCGGCTCTAGCTGCCTCCAGAAGGGTCATCCCTTCGGCTGCCTTTATCTCTTTTCCATCCATATTAAAGACGATCTCACTCATTTTTGTTTACTCTCCTGACCGGGAGCGCTCCGCAGTCCCCGCCCTGCGGGGTCAAGGGGCGCAACCAATTGCGTTTCATTCCTTTCCGGGAGACCCCGTCTTTTGGGGTCTCACTATCGTTCTAGCTTCTTCAGGAACGGGAGGCGGAACAGGCACGCCCGAGATCTTCGTCACCGCGCGGAATTTGGGAGGGCAAACTTCGAAGCACGTTCCGCACTTCGTGCATTTCGCCTGGTCGATGATATGGATCAGGTTCTTGCCGCCCATAATCGCCTCTGAAGGGCACTTCTTTGCGCAGGTCGTACAGGCGTTGCATTTGGCCGGGTCGATATAGAACGCGATCAACTCCTTGCAGGAAAGGGCAGGGCACCTTTTTTCCCTGACGTGCGCCTCATACTCATCCCTGAAGTATTTGAGGGTGCTCAAAAAAGGGTTGGGGGAGCTTTTGCCCAAGGCGCAGAGGGCCGCTTCTATGGCCGTCTCCGACAGTTGCTCCAATAGCCCGATGTCGCCCTCCTTCCCCTTTCCCTTGGTGATGTTAGTGAGGATCTTGAGCATCTGCCTCATGCCTTCACGGCAGGGGACGCATTTGCCGCACGATTCATCGGTGAGGAACTCGAGGAAGTACCTGGCTACGTCGACCATGCAGGTATCCTCATCCATGACGATCATCCCGCCGGAGCCCATCATCGAACCGGCCCTGGTAAGCTCGTCGAACCCGACAGGCAAATCGAGAAGGTGCTCCGGGAGGCATCCGCCGGAGGGTCCCCCGGTCTGGACCGCCTTGAACTTCTTGCCCCCGGGTATCCCGCCGCCTATATTGAAGATGATATCTCTCAGGGGAGTGCCCATGGGCACCTCCACAAGGCCGGTATTCGTTATCTTGCCGACCAGGGAGAAGATCTTCGTGCCCTTGCTGCCGTCGGTCCCGTACCGGGTAAACCAGTCGGCGCCGTTGTTGATGATTAGGGGCACGTTGGCCCATGTCTCCACGTTGTTCAAAACGCTGGGTCTGCCCCAGAGGCCCACGATGTTGGACCGGATATACTTCGGCCTCGGCTCCCCCGCCCTGCCTTCCAGCGCGGTCATCAGGGCGGTCGACTCACCGCAGACAAAGGCGCCGGCCCCTCTGTGGACCTTGACGACGAAATCGAAGCCGGAGCCGAGGATGTTCTTCCCGAGGAGACCGTGCTCCTCGGCCTTCTTGATGGCCATGTTCACATTCTCTACGGCCAGGGGGTATTCCTGGCGGACGTAAATATAGCCCTCGTGGGAACCGACTGCATAGGCGCCGATGGTCAAGCCCTCGAGGACCGCGTGGGGGTTCCCCTCGAGAAGGCTCCTGTCCATGTATGCCCCGGGGTCCCCCTCGTCCGCATTGACGATCACATACTTTATGTCTCCTGGGGCATTGCGGGACCCTTCCCACTTGGTCCCTGCGGGGAAGCCGCCGCCGCCCCTACCTCTCAGGTTTGCTTTCTTGACTTCCTGCAGAACCCCTTCGGCGGTCATCTGTGTTAGAGCTTTGGACAGGGCCGAATAACCGCCTAAGGCCAGGTAGTCGTCGATGCTCTTCGGATCGACGCTTATGTTCGCGCCGAAGACGATGCGCCCCTGATTCTTGTAAAAGGGGATCTCCGACTCACGGATTATCTTTTCTTTGGTTTCGGGGTCCGTATAGAGCAGGCGCTCTACGACTTTTTTCTCTTTTATAGTCTGGGAGATGATTTCAGGGACGTCCTCCGGCTTTATCTGAAAATAGCATATCTCGTCGGGGCGAATGACGATAATGGGACCGCGCTCGCAAAAGCCGTGGCAGCCGGTCTTCCTGATGTCCACCGTGCTTCCCAGGCCCTGTTTTTTGATCTCTTCCTCAAGGGCAGCGGCTACCTCCTTGCTGCCGGAGGCATGGCAGGCGGATCCGGAACAGAGGGTGATGCAGGGCTTTTTCGGGTCCCTCTTCGAGATAATGTCCTTTCTGAGCTCTTCCAATTCGGCAGGTGTATTTATCCGGGGCATAGCTCTTCCTTAGTCGTAGTTTTTTAACACGTCTGCCGTCTGCGCCGGCGACATCTTACCGTGGGTCTTACCGTCGATCTCCATTACCGGTCCCAGGGCGCAGCAGCCGAGGCAGTTCACGGTCTCCAGGCTGAACTTCAGATCGAGGTCCGATTCGCCGGGCTTGATGCCGGTCAAGCCTTCCACGGTGTCGAGGACGCGGGACGCCCCGCGGACATGGCAGGCAGTGCCCATGCAGATGTGCACTTGGTGGCGCCCCTTGGGTACCAGGCTGAAGGCCTTGTAGAAGGTAGCTATATGCTGTATCCTGGTCATGGGGACCTTCAGTCTCTCGGCGACCCTCTCCAGCGCCTCACGGGGGAGCCAGCTGTTTTCGCTCTGGATGTCAAGGAGCACTTGAATGAGCGAGCTAGGCTCACCGTTGTGTTTGTCAATGATCTGATCGACTCTCTCTTTATCCATGGCCTCTGTCCTAATCCTCTTAGTTTTTCGCGGCCTCACGCGATGGCGTAACGCTTCTCGGCCTCATCGTACCTGACCAATCTTTGCCTCGATGAGCTGTTAAGGTACTTCGACACTTCCGACGGGGTCAGGCCCAGGGCCTTTGCGATCTCTGCCGTTGAATGCGGTTTTTCCCTCAGGAGAGAGATAATCTGGCTTATCGCGAGCTTCTCCCCGATCGTCTCGTTAAACAGCTTTTTCATCTCTTCGCCGGCGAAGAACTTATGATACTCCTCTTCCGACATGACTGGCGCCCTCAGTCTTTCCCTCTCCACAAGCCTGAAGTAGGGGATGAGCTTCGTCGCCGTATCGAGTTTGAACTTCAATGTCGCATCGTCGATTCCCTCCCTTTTGCCGAGAGGTCCCAATTCTTTTATCTTCTTGACAAAGCTGTTCACGTGCTCGACGAAAAGGTTCGCTTCGGCGCCGGACATGAAAGACATCCGAAGCCTTTCCGGGTCAAGCCCGAGGTGCTCCATTATCTTTTTCATCAGGAGCACCATATTGAGGGTATGGTAATTCCCATGGGTTATGTAATTACACTCGCCCAGGTGGCAGCCCCCGATAAAGACGCCGTCGGCACCCTTCGAGAAGGCCCGGAGCACAAAGGCCATATCGACCCTGCCGGTGCACATGACGCGGATAAGCCTCATTTCGGTTGTATATTGCAGTCTGGAAACTCCAGCCAGGTCAGCAGCGCCGTACGCTCACCAATGGCATACAAAACCTATTACTCTGGGCTTAAATGCAGGCCCTGTGCTCATTCGTCGTCACCTCCTTAATCGTTTCCGACAGCCGCATCGATCTGCCGCATTATATCTTCACTAGAGAGCCCGGCGTCGACCTCGCTCAAGAGCTCTTCATCGGTATAGTGCTTGAGCTGGATGGCATTTGTCGCGCATTTAGTGTTGCAGAGGCCGTCTCCCTTGCAGAGGACAGGGTTGACCTTGGCCTTTCTGCCTTGAGGCGTCTCGTAGAACTCGATGGCGCCATAGGTGCAGGCGGTGATGCATGCCCCGCAGGAAATGCACTTATTCTCGTCCACCTCGCAGATTGAGCCGGAGGCGACGACCGTATCGTGGGAGAGAAGCGTGAGGACCCGACCCGCGGCCCCGTAAGACTGGTTGATCGTCTCCTGTATGAACTTGGGATAATGGGCCAGTCCGCAAAGATAAACGCCGTCGGTGGCGAACTCGACGGGTCTCAGTTTGACATGGGCCTCTTTGAAGAAGCCGTCCGGGCTCAAGACTACCTTGAAGAGGCCGGCTATCTCTTTTGTCGCAGCCGAAGGAACGACGGCCGCCGCCAGAGCGAGGATGTCGGCATCCAGCTCGAGCTTCTTGTTCAGGATATAATCGGTTGCGGTAACTTTGAGGACGGACCGGCCGTCTTCCGCCTTGCCGGGCTCCACCTGAGGTTTGTCTTCCGCCTCGTAACGGATGAACCTGACTCCTTTGCTTGCCGCTTCCCTGTAATAGTCCTCTTTGAACCCATAGGTCCTTACGTCCCGGAAGAGGACGTAGATATCCATCGCGGGGTTTTTCTCCTTTAGCAGCAGGGCGTTCTTTATGGACTCGCTGCAGCACAGCCTGCTGCAGTAGTTCCTCTCTTCATTCCTGCAGCCGACGCACTGGATCATGACGAGGCTCTGGGCCTTGATTACCTTCTCGTCCCCGTTGTAGATCCGCTCCTCCAGCTCCAGGTGGGTCATTACCCTGTCGTCGCTACCGTAAAGGTACTCGGCAGGCGTATAGACATCGGCGCCTATGGCAAGGACGGCGGCGCCGTGCTTTATCTCCGCGGGCCCTCTTTCGGAATTCACTTTGGTCACGAAGTTCCCGATATAGCCAGTGGCCTCAGTGATGGTCGCCTCAGTGTAGACATGGATAAGGGGGTGCCGGTACACCTTTTTTATAAGGTCGCGCAAATAGGCCTGGACATCTAGCCCTTCCAGGGTAGAGTGCACTTTTCTAGCCATCCCCCCCAGCTCGGAGTCTTTTTCGAGGAGGTAGACCTCGTGCCCCTGGTTGGCTATCGAGAGGGCGCAAGTCAGGCCGGCTACGCCCCCGCCGACGACCAAGGCCCTCTTGTCGACGGGCAGGTCGAACTCCTGCAGCGGCTCGAGATGGCAGGCCCGCGCCACGGACATCCGGATTATATCTTTTGCCTTACTCGTGGCTTCTTCCTTTTCTTTCTGATGGACCCAGGAGTTATGCTCCCTGATGTTGGCCATCTCGTAATAGTACTGGTTAATCCCCGCCTCCCGGAGGGTGTCGCGGAATAAAGGCTCGAGGGTCCTGGGACTGCAAGCGGCGACAACCACCCGGTTGAGCCCTTTTTCCTTCGTGATGTCCGTTATCTCCTTGGCGGAGTTGGTGGCGCAGGAAAAGAGCTGGTTTTGAGCGTAGACTACGTTGGGCAAGGTCTTACAATACTCGACCGTTTCCGAGATATTGACTATGGCGGAGATGTTGGCCCCGCAATGGCACACGAAGACGCCTACCTTCGGCTCCTCCTGGGAGACGTCCTTTTCCTCCGGATATATCCTTTCCTTGGTAAGGTTCCCTCGCCTGTAGTCGAGGAGCTCGCCGACCTGGGAGCCGGCCCCGCTCGCGGAAAACACCGACTCCGGAATGTCTACGGGACCCTGGAGGGCGCCGCTCACGAAGATCCCGGGCCTTGCGGTGATCATGGGGTTCGTGGGATCGAGCTTCGCGAAATTGTGGTGGTTGAGCTCGACGCCGAATTGGTCCGCCAGTGCTTTCACATCCGTGGGAGGGTTCAACCCGACGGAGAGGACTACCATATCGAATTCTTCCTCTTTTACTCCGTCGTTAGTCGTGGAATACCGCACGGTGACGTTCTTGGTTACAGGGTCTTCCTTCACTATGGATGTATAGCTTCTGAAAAACCGGACTCCCGGAAGGTTCTCCGTTCTCTGGTAATACCGCTCGAAGTCCTTCCCGTAGGAGCGGACGTCGTTATGGAATATGGTACATTCCGAATCCGGGTGATGGTCCTTTGTCAGGATCACCTGTTTCTGGGTGTAGGTACAGCATACGGCGGAACAATAGCTGTTGCCTCCCTCCAGGACCTGTCTGGAGCCGACGCATTGGATCCAGGCTACCCTGTGAGGATATTTCTTGTCCGAGGTGCGCAGTATCTCGCCTTGGTAGGGGCCAGTGGAGCACAAGAGCCGCTCATAGTCCATGCTGGTGACTACGTTCCGGAACTCTCCATAATGGTATTCCGCCCTCACCTTGGGGTCGAAGGGCTCGAGGCCGGCAGAGAGGATTATGGCTCCTACGTTTATTTCCTGCTTTTCCTTGGTTTGATTTAAATCAATTGCGTTGTTCTTGCATACCCCCTCGCAGATGCGGCACTTGTTCTCCTTGAGGTAGAGACAGCTTTCATCGATGTAAGCGACGAGGGGGATCGCCTGGGCGAAGTAGATGTGGACCGCCTTGTTGAGCGATATTTCCTGGTTGAATTGATCGGGGTATTTGACAGGGCAGTATTCCACGCAGGTGGTGCAGCCCTTGCATTTGCTCTCGATGATGTACCGGGGCTTCTTGACGAGGGTCACTTTGAAGTTCCCCACATCCCCTTCTATGCCGTCGACTTCGGTATAGGTGAGGACCTCTATGTTGGGATGCCGGCCGACCTCGACCAGCTTGGGTGCGAGTATTCACATCGAGCAGTCGTTGGTGGGGAAGGTCTTGTCAAGCTGGGCCATATGGCCCCCGATGCTGGGCGCCTTCTCGACGAGGTAAACCTTGAAACCGGCAGTGGCGAGGTCTAGGGAGGCCTGGATGCCGCTGATCCCTCCGCCGACGATCATGACATCGCCGATGTTCCCTTCGGCGAGGTTTTTCGCAACCTGTTGGATATTGTCTTTGAGAAATATGACCTTTTCCACTTTCTATCACCTCATCAGGTTTTATGTGCCCGCAATGTCGGGGTGGGGCTGGGTTACCTGTACTTCATCCGTCGAGCGGCCAAGGCGCTCGGGGTGGGAATACACCGAAAGGCGGCTGCCGCGCGCATAGCCGACCAAGGCAACGCCAAGATCACGCGCAAGGGATACGGCGCTCCCTGTAGGCGAGTGGCGCGAGACAACAACCGGGGTCTGCATCCTCGCCGCCTTGAGCAGCATCTCCGACGAGACGCGACCGGTGCTCAATAGCAGGCAGTCCTTTGTCGAGAGTCCCCGGAGAAGACATTCGCCCTGAATCTTGTCCAAAGTATTATGTCGGCCGATATCCTCGGCCACTACGAGCAGGTTCTTGGTATCCGACAGAGCTGAGGCGTGCAAGCCGCCGCTAAGCCTATATAGCTCCATCTGCTCTTGAATCAGCTGCTTCATCAGCGCCAGCACTTCCGCCGGCTTAACGACAAGAGCCGAATCGACCCTCTGCCCTTGAATTTTGAAAGTTGCTCCGCCCCCGCACCCCGAGGTTAGGGTCCGCAACGTCGGCAATTCATACCCAGGGTCGCTCAGCCTCACATCGACTTCCGATTCCTCGTCACATACTCGCGCCATCGTCACGTCGTCCAGCCCCGAGATGATTCCCTCTGAGTACAGGAATCCGAGGACAAGGCAATTCAGCTTTGTCGGAGTGCACTGGATGGTGACAAATTCCTGGCCGTTAACATAGATTGTGATCTCCCTCTCGCTGGGCACGTGGACCGAGGTCCTGGCCCATCCCTCTTCCGAAAAGCGATCACAGGCCACTTCCACCGCAGTACCTTTGAGATCCGATAAATCAATCGTCTGCTTCATGTTCGGCTTCTCGCCCTCTATATCACTTCCTGGAGGATCTCCGTAATGTCCTTTATCTGTATAACGTCGCTGTAGTTCAGGACTGCCCTGCTGTCCTCGAAATTGGTAATGCAATAGGGACAGGCGGTTACTACCTCCTCGGCCCCGATCCCGACAGCCTCTTCCGTTCTGAAGTTTACGAATCTTTCATTCTTCGGGGTTTCCGCCCAGATCCTGCCTCCCCCCATTCCGCAGCAGAGCGCATCTTCCCTGGACTCGGAGAACTCGGAAAGCCGCAGGCCGGGTATCTTCTTCAGGACGTGCCTGGGCTCGTCGTAGATGCCGTTGTGGCGCCCGAGATAGCAGGGGTCGTGGTAGATGACTTTCTTCCCGTACTCCCCGGTGATCTGAAGCCTCCCGTTGTTGATGAGCTCGAATAGGTACTGGGAGATGTGAATGATCTCGAAGTTCACCCTGAACTCGGGGTACTCGTTCTTGAACGTGTGGTAGCAGTGGGGGGAAGAAACGAGGATCTTCTTTACCCCGTTGTCGATAAAGGTCTTGATGTTCTCCTTGGCGAGGCGTTTGAACAAGTCCTCGTTGCCCGTCTTGCGGATGCTCTCTCCGCAGCAGCTCTCCTTGGCGCCAAGTATCCCGAAATCGACCCCTGCCTTCTTGAGGATGGCGGCCGTGGCTCTGGCCACCTTCTTGAGCCTGGGGTCGTAGCTCAAGTAGCAGCCGGGAAAATAGAGAATCTCCATACCTTCGGCGAAGGGTTTCACAGAGAGGCCCTCTGCCCAGTCGGCCCTGGTCTTTCGGTCTTCGTTGAAGGGGTTGCCTTGCGCGGTGAGGCCTGCGCTAATGGTGCGGTAGGGTTTGACGGCGGAGGGGAAGACACCGTATCCGGTCGCCATCCTGCGCAGGGCCACCATGTCGTCTATCTGCTTGACGTCCCTGGGGCAGCGCTGGGGGCACTTGCCGCAGGTGGTGCAACGCCATATCTCTTCCTTCTCTATCTCGGACAGACCGAAGGTAGCCTCACGGATCAGCTTGCGCATGCTGAACCTTCTCACCTTGTTCCAGGGGCAGACGGTATCGCACTTTCCGCACTGGTAGCAGAACTTGACGGCGTCTCCACCTTTCTCTTTTACCTCATCTATTACCTCTTTGAAGGGGGCTACAGTCTCCACGATAGATCCTCTCGTTTTCAGCCCTTGTTTGTAAGCCGGTTAACGGTATCTACTACCGCCTGCAGTCCATATTTGTCGACCATCGAAGATAACCCCGCCTCCACGTCCTCGATCTCCACCCCTTCCTCCACTTCCTCTTCCCTCTCTTCATAGGTAAGGGCGTCGTTCAGGCACCACTGCACGCAGAGGGGCTTCTCCTGCGGCGGATCGTCCTCACACATGTCGCACTTGAGGGGAAGGCTGGAATCCGGTTCCTTAAAGGCATCCCTGGACGGGCAGGAAGCCCTGCAGAAGGCACACTCTTCGTATTCCTTCCCGTCCATCACGTATTGGTCCCTGCCCATACACTCGGCCGGGGTATACTCGCCCGCGTATACCGGAAGGTATACGTCTCTTATCGGCTCACGGATAAGCCGGATGCGGGACCTTGCCGGATTATTGCTGCTGTATTTAGGGTTGGCGTGAAAGGCGGAGCAGATTACCTCGCATGCCCGACAGCCGTTGCACTTATCAAGATCGATCTTTATTGTCTTTACCTTCTTCTTAACCTTGCTCATTTTTAATTATCCCTCTCTTTTCCAAATCTTCGGCAACATAAGCCAGGTCCAATTCCTGTAAAGACTCTTTCGTGGGAATGCCGTCATTATTCCATCCCCTGAATTTGTAATACGCATCAAGGAGCTGTTGTTCGAGCTCGGGAAACCTTTTCTTCCAATGGTCTTCAGGCGGCTTCTCGTCGGCCCTCCTCAGGCCTCTTCTTACGTTGACGGCCCTGAGCAGGCTCCGGTTCCTCCTGTATATCTGCTTGAGGCCTTCCTCATCCATATCGATCCCCGCCCCTGAGGATATAAAATGCGGGTAATTGTGTATGTGATAGGGAGGCTTCAGAGGAAAGGACGAGAGGCCGGCGCATACCCCCAGGGCGTCATCGATGTAGTGCATCATCTCCTGCCAGTCAACTATGTCGACGGACATGTCCACAGTGGGGTAGTACGGATTGGAGCGCTCTCCGCGCAGTTCCCAGTCGAGAACGATCTGCTTGAACTTCTCGTCAGGGACCTGGTGCCAATCCCTTACGAACTCTTCCCTCTCCTCCATGGTCATAAATGGCGACTGGGGGAACTGGCCTTCGATCTGGGTAATGTTTACTTTCTCACCGGTGGCATACATAAGGAAATAAACTGGGTTCAACATTCCGAGCTTGAGAGGGAGCTGCTCATGCTTCTTGATGTTGTTATGGGCAAAAGCCTCAGCGCCCTTACCGATCTGCTGGGCTGCCCAATAGGTGCCGTTGGCCAGGATGTCGCCTATCCCTTCCCGCCGGACGATCCTGTCGAGGAGCCAGTAAAATTTCCCCTCGTTGTCGGACGGGCACCCTTCAAAATCCGCGTCAGTGAGGATGCCGGCATCTTTAAGCTCGAAGGCGAAGGCCATGATCTGCGGCGTCGAGAAACCGTCGACTCCATACTCGGTAGCACGCTGGGCGATCCTGAAGCCGAAATCCAGGTCGTCTACAAAGGCCGCCATCGTATAAGTAAGCTTCGAGAAGCATTTCATCATAAAAGTTGAAATCCCGGGGACGGAAATTATGGCGCCGCATTTTATCGGGCAGTTATAGCAACTTATTAGCCGCTTCCGCACATTTAACTGGGTGTCCTTCCACTTCCGTTCGATCTCGTCGTTCCAGAAATCCTTTCTCCGTGTGCGGGAGTTTCCCCACATGAAATTTTCCGTGTGCCACTTCTCATCCGTATGCAACATCTCTTGCGGCGACCCGAGCCCCTGCAAGATGGTCATTACGTTGGGGACCGGGTTCTCGTTCCGGTATTTTATGTATTTCAGCACTTCGTTGCAGAGCTCGAGGAATTCGGCCGGCCGGGCAAGATTGATGTCCTTTGTGCCGCGAACGGCTATCGCTTTTATGCCCTTGTCTCCCATAACCGCGCCCAAGCCAAGCCGGCTGGCGCTAGACCTGCCCTGCTCGATGGAAGCAGTATATACCCTGTTTTCACCGGCCAGGCCGATAGCAGCCACCTGGGCGTTGGGCTCCTTCAGCTCCCTCCGGATTATCTCCTGGGTCTCTACGGCGCCTTTACCGCGCAGATGGGAAGCATCGCGTATCTCCACCTTGTCGTTGTGTATCCAGACATACACGAGATCGGGGGACTTGCCGCGGAAGATTACCTTATCGTATCCGGCATACTTCAACTCCGGCGCCAGGAATCCTCCCATCATCGAATAACCCATGAGCAGGGTCTGGGGAGAATAGGATGTAATAATCGTACGGTTCGCACCGGGAGCAGGCGTGCCACCTAAAAGGCCGGTGCCGAATATGAGGAGGTTTTCGGCAGAAAAGGGTTCAACGTCGGCGGGAACCCTATCCCATAGTACCTTGGAGTTCGTACCAAGACCCCCCAGGTGCTGCTCGGTCAGTTTCGGATCGGTTGCCACTCTCTCGATGTTTCCGCGAGATAGATCGACTTCTAAATTAAACCCTGTCTCTGCGTACCTCATGTTTGGCCCCTCTATCTATAAGGTTGTTCATGTTTTCTGCGCCCTTGACGCCAAAATGGGTTCTTATATATCGAACGGACACTCCTTGTCAAGGGACAAGGCGTCCCTTGTGATTCTGCGCACATAGATTGTGCAATTTATAACAAATCTCGAAACCACTGTCAATAGGAAAAAAGGAGGAGAATGAGACAGTTTTCACAAGCAACTCGATGGCCGCGCTTGCCTGCCGGTCCGTCCTGTCACTTGTTCGCGTGCGGCTTTTTTATTTATTGCACTGGACAAGGCGCTATGCTACTCTTTACCGTGCGTATTTTAGCCGTTGACATAGGGGAAAAGAGGATCGGAACGGCCCTGTCCGACGAGAGCGCAACCATAGCGCAGGGCTTGGAGGTTATTGCTTCGACGGGGCTCGTGACTGGAGACATTGCGGCGATAGCGGAACGGGCCCGCCGGTTCGGTGTCGCCTGTGTGGTCGTGGGGTTGCCGAAGAACCTGGACGGATCAATCGGGCCAAGGGCACAGAAGGTCATAGCGCTCGCCGAGGGCATCAGGCAGGCAACGGGCGTACCGGTGGAGCTATGGGACGAAAGGTTCAGCACGAACGAAGCCCATAGGATCCTCGATATGGCGTCCGTGAAGAGGAAGAGGCGGAAGGGCGCGATCGACGTCATGGCTGCACAGATAATTCTTCAAGGGTACCTGGATGCCAAGGGGCGGCAATAAGAACCTTATCGCCCCGGCAATCCCGATCCTCCTCATCGCGCTCACGGTCGTCCTCGCCGTTATCCCCCGGGGCAAAGAGGGGCCTCCCGTAGCGTTTGTTGTGAAAAAGGGAACAAGGATGACTGCGATTGCTCATGCCTTGAAGAGAGAGGATCACGTCATTTCCGAGTATCTCTTCCTTTCCTGCTCTATGCTGCTTTACGGAGGCAAGGTGGTGGCAGGGGAATACGGGCTGTCCAAAGACATGTCGCCTCTCGATATAGCCAGAAAGATGGCCCACGGCGAGAGGAAGGTATACACGCTGAAGATCATCGAGGGCTACAACATTTATAACATCAGTGAAGCGATTGATAAGGCGGGGATTATGGACAGCCAGGCGTTCCTCCAGCTGGCCCGGAGCCGTGACTTCCTGGGGCGCCTCGGCATAGGCGCAGACTCCCTTGAGGGGTACCTTTTTCCCGACACCTATTTCTTCAGCAAAGAGACCGAAGTGGACGAGTTCCTGGGTAAGATTGTCCAAAGGACTTTTAACTTCTTCGAGACGGAAGACATAAAGCGAAGGATGGAGGACCTGCACATGAACATGCTCCAGGTCCTGTGCCTTGCTTCGATCGTGGAAAAGGAAGCGAAGCTGGAGCAGGAAAAAAAGATCATCTCCGCCGTCTTCCACAACCGGCTTTCACGGGGTATGTCCCTTGATGCGGACCCAACCGTGATCTATGGGCTGGCACGCTTCAACCGGGACCTGAAGAAGGCCGATCTATCGGCTGAAACGCCCTACAACACGTACCGGCTTAAAGGGCTGCCGAAGGGCCCCATATGCAGCCCTTCCAGAAGCTCCATCGTGGCGGCCCTCTATCCGGAGCCCACCGATCTGCTCTATTTTGTCTCCCGGAACGATGGAAGCCATGTCTTCTCAAGGACAATGGGAGAGCACAACCATTTTGTGACCGTCTATCAAAAACATAAAAACAGAAAACAACGATAAGGACTAAGGAGGGATTCTATGGAAAAAGATGTTGCAGTGATCGGTGTCGGCCAGAGCTCGTTCGTCAGGGGATACGAGGGGTCTATCCGGGAGCTCGCCTTCGAGGCCTTCAGGGAGGCCATGCAGGATGCAGGGATCACACAAAAGGACGTCGATGCCTCCGTCTTCTGCTCGGCCCCGGAATACGACAAGCAGAGGTCCCCGGCTGGTGTGCTCGCAGAGTATTTGGGCCTCATCCCGCAGCCCACATTCTATGTCGAGACCGTCTGCTCTTCCAGCAGCACAGGCGTGAAGGTCGGCTACAGCATGGTGAAGGCGGGGCTTCACGACGTGGTGGTGGTGCTAGGATTCCAGAAGATGTCCGAGATCACCTCAGCCGAGTCCCAAGAGAGGATGGGCCGCGGCGCAGACATCCAGTGGGAGGCGCCTTTCGGTACCATGATGCCTGCCTACTACGCCCTTTATGCCCAGGCCTATATGGCGAAAAACGGCCTCACCCATAACGATCTCCGTGATGTAAGGCTTAAATCGGCCACATATGGGACGACCAACGAAAGGGCAGTCTACAGGAAAGGAGTGAAGGCGGAGGACTTCGATCCTAACAATCCGGACGCAAAAATGGCAGGCCCTGTTGCATGGCCCCTGCGCGTCGGCGATTGCTGCGCCAATGCGGACGGCAGCTCGTGCATAATTCTGGCGAACAGGGAAAAGGCCAAAGCCTTTTCTAAGAAGCCCGTCTGGGTCCTAGGCATCGGCGCCGCGTCGGAAGCGGTCAATATGGCGGCAAGACCGGACTTCGCCAGGGGACTGAGCGTCGGGTATAAGGCAGCCGAGCAGGCGTACAAGATGGCGGGCATCACGGCCAAGGACGTAAAGGTGGCCGAAGTGCACGATTGTTTTACCATCGCCGAAATCATGGCCTATGAAGGTCTGGGGTTCGCGCCCATGGGTGAAGGAAAGCAGCTTATCCGCGAAAAGGCGACCTACAAGGAGGGCAGGATGCCCGTGAACGTCGATGGAGGTCTACTTTCCAAGGGACACCCCATCGGGGCCACAGGCGGTTCCCAGATGCGTACGATCGTGCTCCAGCTCCGGGGCGAAGCGGGCCCCATGCAGGTCCCCGGCAACCCGGAAATAGGCCTTGTGCACAACGTCGGCGGCGTGGGTCTCTACGGCAATGTAACGATATTCGGGAGGTGACAAATGGGTTTCGAAAAATTCGGAAGAAAAAGCTTTACCGCGGTGACAAAGACCACGAAATTCGTCGACTTTCTGGCCGAAGGCAAGATTGAGGGCACGGTCTGCAAGAAGTGCGGCGCCAAGTTTTTCCCGCCCAGGGCTGACTGCGCCGCCTGCCTCTCGAAGGAGATGGACTGGTTCGATATGCCGAAGAAAGGCAAGCTGGAGACATTCACCACCGCTTATTACGCTCCCTTCGGTTTCGAGGCCGATCCGCCCTATACGATGGGGGTCGTTGCTTTTGACGGCGGCCTCAAGCTCTTCGCCCGCCTCTCCAGGGACATCAAGCCCGAAGAGGTCAAAGTCGGGATGGATGTTACCATACGGCCCCTCAAGTACGACGACGGCCAGCTCTCGTTCGAGATCACGAAGGCCTAAAAAACGGGCGGATAAAGGAAAGGGACCTGATTGCAGGTCCCTTTCCAATTATTTTCGAAAACGGTCTTATCAGGGAAAGCAACCCAACTGGCACGACTTGACCTTGATCTTCAACTCGTTGAGGAGATCGCCAACCTCTCGCGTCGAAACCTTTGCTTCCCGCGCAATGGCTAGCGCCTGACTGCATGATATCTTGCCTTCTATGCCGGCCGATCTGATCCTCTCGATCAATTGTTCCTTTTCCATCTGCACTCCTGGGAGTCATTATTGGGGTGAGTGAAGGGGATCGAACCCTCAACACCCGGGTCCACAGCCCGGTGCTCTACCGTTGAGCTACACCCACCGTCTTTTCTTGATTTTTTAGCACAAAGAGGCATAAAAGTCAATTTGCCCGGTCGATGCCTCCAGCGGGACGAGGATCTGCGCCTTCGATAGCCTTCACTGCGGCTGCCTCTTCGAAAAGAAGGCACCAATCCCTATCAGCGCGAAGACGAGGGCCGTGACGGGCCATATGGGGTGGACCGCTTTGCCGGGGCCCACTAGAACAGAGAGAAAAACGATGGCGAGGGCGCCCAGGAGGGAGACAGAGGCCCATACAGGGGGGACCCTTGCGCCATTTTGCGATGAAACAAGCAAGTTCATTATTGCAAGAAAAAAAACGACATGGTATTCAAGATAGGATGACCGAATTCGAGGGCCCGGAGCTCATGGACCGCCCGGAGATTCTCCAGAGGCTCTTTTTCCCCCGCCGTGCCTCCAGGGAAGAATTGATGTCGCCCTATGGCGCAAATCATACCATCGAGGTTGCCCACGGGATTCTCATCGGCTGCCGGTTCTACCCGGCCGGAACCGGCGCGCCCAGCATACTTTTCTTCCATGGTAACGGGGAAATAGCCACCGACTACGACTACACGGCCCACTTCTATCAGGAGCGGGCGATCAACCTCTTCGTGGCGGACTATCGCGGTTACGGCGCAAGCACGGGCAGTTCCACATGCGCGAGCCTCATCCACGATGCGCGCCCTACCTTTGAAGGGTTTCTTGCGTACTTGCAGAATGGTGGTTATAAAGGCGACCTCTTCGTCATGGGCCGCTCCCTGGGGAGTGCACCGGCCATCGAGGTTGCCTTCCGATACGGGCAGCGCCTTGCAGGGTTGATAGTGGAGAGCGGCTTTGCGAGCACTCGAAATCAGCTGGAGAGATTAGGGGTTTCGCACCTTTTCAGCGACCTCCCCCACCCGGTCGGCTTCGGGAACGACCTGAAAATCGGGAAGATAACCCTCCCCACACTGATTATACACGGGGAAGAGGACGAAATCATCCCCTTCGAAGAAGGAAAAGCCCTTTATTTTCTCTCAGGCGCCGCCCGAAAGAGCTTCCTCCCCATTCCCCACGCGGGCCATAATGACCTGATGGTACAAGGCCTGGAGGAGTATATGGGCGCAATTCGAGCGTTTACGACCGGCTCGCTCCCCTGATGGAACCCATCTCCCCACAAGATAGTACTTTCTCATAGATCTAATACCGGGAACCGGACGGGTTAAGGACGCCTTCCTCCATAAAATGTGTCACCTCGTCCGGTTAAGGGAAAGGGAATTCCTCGGGCTCCGGCTGGTGATCGTTGTTGGTCGGGCCGGCGGAATTGCCCGTCGGGAAGGGATTATTGCGTACCGCTCGATACACGCGGCGGCGGGCTGGTGCGCTGGAGTCCCTTAAGCTTGAGCCCGAGCTGGAGCCTTCCCGTTACGTTGAACTTCTTGAACAGCCTGTTGCAGTGAGACTTGACGGTAGCCTCCGTTATCTTGAGCTCCCGAGCGATCTCCTTGTTGCAGCACCCCCGGAGGATGAGGCCCGCTATCTCCGATTCCTGTCTCGTGATGCTTTTCTTGACGAACATCGCCTGGGTGAGGATATTCTTTATCGTCAGATGACCTAGCCACAACTCTCCGGAGGCAACGACTTTTACCGCCTTTTTCAGGAGCTCCCCGTTTGCTTCAGCCGACAGGATGCCGGCCAGCACTCCTTTCGAAATCAGCTCTATGATCTCTCCGTCGATAAACGACGGCTCGGTCCTGCTCTCCACCATTATGAGCTTGGCGGCAAAGCCGTTCTCCGTCAGGACCTGACGGGGGATCGCGAAGAGCGCTTGCTGGTCGACGAGAACGACGTCGCTTTTCAAGTCGAGCAGTTCGTCGAATGTCGCGATATGGCCCGGTCCTCCGATGATCGCTATTTCGGGATCTCCCTCAACCAGCTTCCTCACGCCTTCGCAAAAAAGACGGCTGCTCGATACAATGGCAAGCTTGATTATCATCGTCCGCCTCCTTTTGAAAACTCGCCTGTTATCAAACTTTTTAAACGAGGGTTGCCCGGGGATGTCTGCTTGTTACGAATGATCAAGGGCGCCGTCACAGATATTTACAATAAGCGTGCCATTCTCGCCGGAGGCGGTCATGATGCTTTTTTGGCCTTGTTCGGCTGATCTCCCTAGTAATTATGGCCCTGGGGCAAGCCTGTCTTATGTCTTACGAAATGAGATAATGTCTCGCCCGGCGAGTCAAGGGTCTTGCCCCATAAGACAGAGCTGACGGCGGCTGAAAGCGGAAGAACCCGCCTGCGGACTCCGGGCCTGCCAAGCTTAAGATAGTGAGGCCCGATAGGATAATCGACGACATCTATCGAAGGGACTAGAACAGGATTATGGGAAGCCTCATCTCAAGGATAAAGTCGGGCGAATCCGACGTAAGACCCGAAGCTACGTTTATATTGAGGGAAACTCTCGGCGAAAGGCTCCACCCCGCCCCTATCCTCAACAGGGCCGAGTTGAGGACAGTGTTCTGAACCCTCTTTCCGTTCGCCACGGCACTAAAAGTGTAGTCCTGCTGAAACTGGAAGTTAAGGGCGAACCTGTAGGAAAGGGCATAGGCGAGCCCTATGTTCAGGCTCACCGTGTCGCCGGGCCTTACGCTCCTGAGGGTACCGGTTGTGCCCGTAAGGGACGTCACTGTCTGATTCAGCCCGCCTACCGGGCAGTTGTAGGCGTAAGCGAAGCCCCCGAAGACGACGATAGGATCGATGCTCTTCACCGCGTTCACGCCGGCCTTTACCGATTGGTAGCCTGTACCTGTAGGAAGCTCCGTGGTCGGGTCTATTTTAAAGGGGCTCTTACCCGTAACCGATTTATACGCAGCGGTGACAATTACCCCCGGCCTGTCCTCCGTTTCGGATACGGGCTGGTAGCTGACCCCGAGAGAAACATCACCAAGGGAATTTCTGTCGAGCGTGGTATCCGGCTGCCCGCCGGCAACGGAGCCCGTGGTGGTGATCAAGTCATGCCTGTAAACGTAAGGGACGTTCACGTCGAGCTGCAGGTTGTTCAGGAGGCCGTACCTGCTCGCAAGGTTGTACGTGAAGAGGTCCCTCTTCGCCTGTTGTACGCCGAATTGGCCGAGCGTCAGGAAGACAGGGTCGAGTATGGCAAAGCTCTGCAGATAGATCTGGTTGGCGGAATAATGGGCATAGGCAATACTGTTCTCGAGCTCCCACTGCCCCTTCCTCAGCAGGATATACTGTTTGGAAGCGGCGGCCAGGGCAGCGGCCTCTCTCTCCCTCTCTATACCCGTGCTTTCAGCGGACAAGACCGTCACAGGGACAACGGTCACCATAAGCAACGACAATATCAGAGCGGCACCCGTAAGGGTTTTGCTCGTCATGGTCCCCTCCCTTGTCTTCGTGGTTTCTGCGTTGCCGGAACCGGCTTTTTACAGAATAGCGGTTGGCGTATTACATGTCAAGACGCAAATTGTCGATCGAATCGTCGGTCGAAGGGTCCGCTCTTCCCTTTACCCTTCGAAAACCGGTCATGCTCCGCCGGCAGGGCGGAGTCAAGTTTGAACCCGATAAAAATCGCATGGTAATAGAATGAAGACTTTTGTTGCATCCAACGCCCCTGCGTCACTCCTGGAAAATTCAGCCTTGGATGGCCTACCTCTGCGTCGTTGACAGGCATGGGGGAACCATCTATCCTTGTAGATACGGGCTATCCTTGTAAATAGGGGCAAAAAGGGGGTTTGGTGCGTCTAAGTCCGAGGATCGTCGTTCGCATACCTGCAGAAATCAAGATTGGCCACACGAGGAAAGATATCCTGATGGTGAGCCTCGGCCTCGAAGGCGCTCTCATCAGGAACTCCGTTCCCGGGCTTGACGGAAGCTCCGCCCAGGACGGGCTGGCCATTCGCTACGACCTGCCCCAGCAGGGGAGCATCGAGCATGCAGTGAGGGTTGCCAGAAAGGACGGGGACGGTTATGCCCTTTCATTCCTTGACATCGATCCGGCCACGAAGCTCAGGCTATGGCGGTACATCGCCGATAACCTGGTCCCGGGAAGGGAGTGTCCTTTCTGCGGAAGGGAGTACGCGGTCCTGCCCGATATTTGTGAAAACTGCGGCTGCGAACTGGTGTTCGATAGGCCGGGCTATTTCGAGTACCGCGAAAGGCTGGCAATGGTCAAAGGGCTCGAAAACATGGTGAGGGACTTGAAGTTGGACCAGCTAAAGAAACTGGTCAATTTCGTCGAAGTCGATCTGCTGAGGGTGCGGTCGGGTGACGAGATCCAGGAATTCGTTGGTACCTGCCCCCAGATGCTTCAGATATTCGCAAGAATCAGGAAGGTGGCGCAGACCGACTTGTCCGTATTGATCCTGGGCGGGAGCGGAACCGGCAAGGAGCTGACGGCCTTGGCAATCCACGAGAGAAGCGTGAGGAAGGGAAAGCCCTTCGTCACCATCAACTGCGCTGCCATACCCGAGAACCTTTTAGAGGCGGAGCTGTTCGGCCATGAGAAGGGCGCTTTTACCGGAGCGTACTCGAGCAAGAAGGGGAAGATGGAGACAGCCGACGGAGGGACCGCATTCCTCGATGAGATAGGAGAACTGCCCATGAACTTGCAGGCCAAGCTCCTGCGGTTCCTCCAGGACAAGATCGTTGACCGCGTAGGAGCGACGAGCGGCAAAAGGGTGAACGTCCGGGTTATCGCGGCCACCAACTGCGACCTTGACCAGGCTATACAGGACGGCAGGTTTAGAAGCGACCTTTACTACCGGCTGGATGAGTTCCCGATCAGTCTGCCGCCGCTGAGAGAGCGCGGGGAGGACGTGGTGCTCCTTTCGAAATTCTTCCTCAACCGCTTTTCCAGGGAGATGGGTGTCACTAAGGCCTTTACGAAGAAAGCCTTGGAGGCTGTGGAAGGCTACGACTGGCCGGGCAACGTCAGAGAAATGATAAATAGGATTCGCCGTGCCATAGTCATGTCCGACGGCGGGACGATAAGCGCCGGCGACCTAGGCCTCGACCCCTCCAAAGCCGTCAGGCCACAGGGTGTGATCCCGCTGAAGGAAGAGGTGAACCAGATCGAGGCGCAGAAGGTGAGAGAGATTCTCCAGCTCTGCGACAACAATATCTCAAAGGCGGCGAAACTCTTGAAGGTGAGCAGACCCAGCCTTTACAGCCGCATCAAAAAACACAACATCGACGTATCGCCCTTACGCACCCATTCCCGTTCCTTCCAGGACAAATAGCTCCTCGATTTTCCGCCGGATTTCAACAGGCCGGCGAATATGATAATATGTCCTCTACACCTTCGCTCGGGGAGCGCACGAATGAACGCCCTTACCGTAGTAGCCTGTTACGACCCGGACCCCCTTATGGACGAGACGATCCGTTCCCTCGGACGGTCGCCCCTCGTCGAGGCCTTGATACTCCTGAGCCGGGCGCCTGTGGACGGGAGTACAGGCAAGACTGCGCCGATCCTATGCGATGCCCCCCTGTCGCAGCGGACAATCCATTCTGTTCTGGAGGGCTCTCGCTCACCCTACCTCCTTTTCCTGCCCCATGGGGTCCCATTCTCGATGGAGCCCGGCGCCCTGGAGCGGATGGTAGACGCGGCGGAGGCGGGGGCGGCCATCGTCTATTCCGATTACTACGAGGACGACGGGGGGACAAAGAGAATTCGCCCGCTTCTTGATTATCGGCCGGGGAGTGTCAGGGACGATTTCGATTTCGGCACCGCCGTCCTCTTTTCCCTTTCAGCCGCCCGTAAGGCCCGGGAGGTGCACGGCCTGGTCCCCGGCGTCAGTTTTGCCGGTTTGTACGACCTTCGCCTCAAGGTCTCCATCGACCGGCCGGTGCTCCACATTGCCGAGCCGCTCTATACGGTAAAGGAACGCCGGCCGGAATGGTCGGAGCGGCTCTTTGCCTACGTGGATCCTCGTAACGAGGGGGTCCAGAAGGAAATGGAGGCGGTCTTCACCGATTACCTCAGGAAGATTGATGCTTACGTGGCGAGGCGCAGCCTGCGGAGGCATAAGGCTACGGATCACCCCTTCCCCGTCGAGGCCTCCGTGGTCATTCCCGTGCGGAATCGGCGGGAGACGATTGCCGAGGCGGTCGAGAGCGGCCTTTCGCAGGAAACCGATTTCCCTTTCAACGTAATCGTGGTCGACAACCACTCTACGGACGGGACCACCAAGGTTCTGAAGGACCTGTCCGGCCGGTCGAGGACGCTTCATCACCTGATCCCCCCTAGGACCGATCTCGCCATAGGCGGCTGCTGGAATGAGGCGGTGGGGAGCCCCGTCTGCGGACGCTACGCGGTTCAGCTCGATTCGGACGATCTCTACCAAGGCCCCCATACTTTGCAGCGAATGGTAGATATGTTCCGGACCGGCGGCTATGCAATGGTAATCGGCGCCTATACGCTCGTTGACTTCAACCTGAGTGAGATTCCGCCGGGGCTTGTCGATCACCGCGAGTGGACAGACGGGAACGGTCACAACAACGCATTGCGCGTCAACGGACTTGGCGCTCCCCGCGCCTTCTCCACGGAGCTTATGCGGCAAATAGGCTTCCTCAACGTGAGTTACGGAGAGGACTATGCCGCCTCCCTGAGGATATCCAGGGAATATAGGATCGGGAGGATCTATGAAAGTCTCTACCTGTGCAGGCGCTGGTCCGGCAACACGGATGCGGCGCTCGACGTCGAGAGCGCCAACCGGAACGATGCCTTCAAGGACGAGGTCAGGACGGTCGAGATTCTGGCCAGGCAGAGAATGAACCGTGGGGGAGGCTGAAAACGAGGCGATGAGGGGCAGCCATCCCATCCCGGTCGATACGGTCTACAGTGCCTTCGACAGTTCAGGGGCGTCGAGGCCGCTGGCCGATCTTTGCCTCGATCTCCTGAAGCAGCAGGTAAGTGCGTGGCCCGCTTGCGGCGCAGGCTATAAGTCGCTCGAGAGCGTGAGGGAGCGGGAAATTTCGTGCAGCGGCTTCTCGGTCCGGGTACAGCACAATCCCGGGAGGATCGTGAGCACCCTCGCAGCCGTGGGGGACGGGACCGTGCGCGAGCTTCCGTGTTTCCTCTGCCCCAGTAACCTGCCCGAGGGCCAGAAAGCTGTGCTCTACCGGGACGAGTACCTGATACTCTGCAATCCTATGCCCGTCTTGCCTTCCCATTTCACTATCTCTCACATCGCGCACGAGCGCCAGGCCATCGGCGGGAGGGTCGGGGCAATCTTGGGGCTTGCGGCCGACTTCGGCCCGTCCTTCAGGCTGCTTTACAACGGTCCGAAATGCGGCGCCTCGGCGCCGGCCCACTTTCATTTTCAGGCCGTCCCTTCAGGCCGAATGCCTATTGAGAGGGAGATTCAACTGAAGAAGGCCCCCAAAAAAAGGGTCGCCTCCGTAGCCGTCTCGCTGGCCCGTAACATAGGGCGGGAAGTAGTCATATTGGAGGGAAGCGATCCGGCGGCGATGGAGGAGGCCTTTCACGCCCTCTTAGGGGCGCTGTCGAAGGTGCTTCCCACGGATGGCGAACCGATGATGAACCTGATCTGCATCCGCGAGAAGCAGACCTATGCTATCCTCGTCTTTCCCCGTGCCAAGCACCGCCCTGACGCCTTTTATCTCGAGGACGAGGGTCGTCTCGCTGTGAGTCCGGCCGTTGTCGAGATGGGCGGCCTGATCGTCGCCCCCCTTTCGAGGGATTTCGAGCGCATTGACGCCGCCTGCGTCGAAGGGATATTCAGGGAGGTGTCCCTCGATGCGGAAACCGTGGAGCAGGCGGTCTCCGCCATGGGTTAGGCAGATCGCTCTTGCATTCCTGTTTTCTTTCGGGGATAATTGATAATCCGCATGGAAGCTGGCGAAGGCAAGGAACATCCGGGCGTTAAAGGCGTCACGATCTCCGTGAAGAAGGGACGCTTCAGCGTGTCCGCCCGTGTCGACTCGATGGGTCCCGACATCCTCGTCACCCTGTGGGGAGGGGCCGCCCATATCGGGGCCCTTGGCATGGCAACGCCGAGGCCCAGCCTAAGGGACCCGGATGAAAGGAGCGCCACGTCGTCGGTGTTTACCTTTCCCGGACACAAAGAAGACGTAGCCGTGAAGCTGATGTCCGAGATGCTTTCAGGCAGACTGAACAGGAAAGTCGTCGTAGTGGCCGGCCTTCACTGGGACAGGCTCGAGCCCGGGGACATCCGGCAGATAGTGGATGCGTGCAAGGTTCTCGGTGAGCGGATTGCTCTTGCCGTAGAGAAGGCATGAAAAAAAGCCGTTGTGCAGGGAATGAGGCCGCAGCGGTTAATCCATCCGGACGCGAGGCAATCGGGCACCGGCCCCCTCACCCGTACCTCGATATGCGGTACTTCTTCATCAAGGCGTAGAGACGGGGGCGGGACATGCCTGATATGCGGCAGGCCTCCCTTATGTTGCTGCCTGCTATGCTCATTAGGTCCTCCAGGTACTGCCTTTCCGCCTCCTGGAGGGCCGACTCCCTGAAACCTTTCAGGGGAGGGAGGGGGGAAGAGGGGGTGTTCTCCTTAGAGGGGGGAGGCGCCTCTTTAGTCACCGCGGCCCTGGCAAGGCTCACCCTGATGTGGGTGGGAAGGTGCTTGGGGAAGAGGGTAGGCTCGTGGCGGGCCATGGTGAGCGCCCTCTCAAGGGCGTTGACGAGCTCCCTCACGTTTCCAGGCCACCCGTAAGCGGAAAGAGAGTCGAGAAATTCGGGGGCGAAGCCCTTTGTGCCTATGCCGTAGCGCTCGGAGAGCTTGGCCATATGGTACATGACCATCTCCCTTATGTCCTCATTCCTCTCCCGCAAAGGGGGCAGGTCGATCGTGAAGGTCTGGACGCGGAAAAGGAGGTCCCTCCTGAAGTGGTGGGAATCGACCATCTCGTCTAAGTTCCTGTTGGTCGCCGCAACGAGGCGGAAGTCCGACTCTATCTCCTTCTTCGAGCCTACGGGCCTGAAGCGGTGCTCCTGGAGGACTCGAAGGAAGGCCTTCTGGATGACCAGGGGAAGCTCGCCCACCTCGTCCAGGAAGAGGGTGCCACCGTGGGCCTGCCTCACGAGGCCGTCCTGGTCCTTGTCTGCGCCCGTGAAGGCGCCCTTCTCGTATCCGAAGAGGGTGCTCTCTACGAGGGTCTTGGGCAAAGCTGTGCAGTCGACTACCACGAAGTTCCTGTTAGCCCTGGGCGAGTTCTCGTGGATTGCTCTGGCAAAGAGCTCCTTGCCCGTGCCGGTCTCCCCTATGATCAGGACGGAGGCGTCGGAGTTCGCAGCCTGGGCCAGGATGTCGAAGCAGCTTCTCATGCGGGGGGAAGAGCCTATGATGCCCTCCCACTTGAGGGCGACGGCGGGCTTGCGCGATCTCTTCTCCTCCCTGTACTGGAGGGCTCTCAAGAAGGGGAGCATCATCTCCTTTATGGAAGAGGGCTTCTCTATGTAGTCCCAGGCCCCGTTCTTTATGGCAAGCTCTGCCCCGTCCGGGTCGCCGTATCCGGTCATGATGATCACTTCTGGAGGGGGGCTTATCTCCCTTATGCGGGGCAGGACATCCAGGCCGGAGCCGTCCGGCATGCGGATGTCGAGGAAGACGATGTCGTAGTTCTTATGCGATATCTCCCTCATCCCCTCGGAGAGGGTATGGGCGGAGACAGCCTCGTGGCCCGTCCTGTGCACCATGCTCGACAACATGTCGCACATGACCACGTCGTCGTCGATGATCATTACGTGTGCCATAGGAGTGATGCGACGCTACATAGTATATGCCTTTTAAAAAAAATTGTAAATGCATACAATAATTGGAGGAAGAGGAAGCCATTGCTTTCCACCGTATGCAACCGGCCCCCGGAGGGGCTACCGTGCTAGAGATCGACGGCGGATCGGGCGAAGGGGGCGGCCAGATAGTGAGGACGGCCTTGAGCCTGTCGGCCCTCACCGGGATTCCCTTTCGCGTGGGCAATATACGGGCAAACCGTCCGAAGCCCGGCCTGCGGGCCCAACACCTGGCGGCGGTGCGCGCCCTTGCGGAGGTCAGCGGGGCCTTCGTCGAAGGGGCCAGCATAGGCTCCCGTGATCTCGTCTTTCGTCCCTCGGCCCTGAAGGCCGGATCGTACAGGTTCGACATAGGGACAGCCGGCGCCGTATCGCTCGTTTTTCAGGCGCTCCTGCCGCCCCTCCTTTTCGCCCATGGGGAGTCGCACCTCCTCCTTACGGGCGGCACCCACGTGCCCATCAGCCCGCCTTTCGATTTCATAAAGGAGGTCTTCATTCCTTTACTTGCGCCTCTTGGCGCCAGGGTGGCCTGCTCCGTCGAAACCTATGGCTTCTATCCCAGGGGCGGCGGGCAGATGGAGGCCCATATTCGGCCTCCCTCCCGGGAGCCCCTTGACGCGCCCTCCTTTCCGGACTGGAAACCATTGTCGCCGATCAGCGGGAGATCGGCCGTGGCAAACCTGCCTCTTTCCATAGCGGAACGTCAGAGGGACTCTGCCCTTTCCGTCCTGAGGAGACTGAATTCACGGACGAATATCGAGCTCGAAGACCTGCCCTCCCCAGGCCGGGGTACGTTCATTTTCCTCAAGACGGGAGACGATGCATGCCGGGCCGGATTTTCAGCCGTAGGGGTGCGCGGGAAGCCGGCGGAATCGGTCGGTAGCGAGGCAGCGGAAGCCCTCCTTGCCCATATGTTGAGCGACGGCTGTCTTGAGCCCCACTTGTCGGATCAGATAGTCCTCTATCTGGCCCTGGCCGAAGGCAGCTCCACCTTCACGACAACCAGGATAACGGCCCATCTTCTAACGAACCTCGACATTATCAGCAGGTTTCTCGACGCAACTATCCTAGTCAGGGGTGGGGTAGGCTCACCCGGTCGGGTCTCGATCACCGGGGTGGGGTACAAAAGACCATAGTCTCGCCAAGCGCCGGCCAACGAAAATCGGAACCTCGCAGGCGATGGCGGCGTTGCTCGCGGCCGAGTTCGCCCTGTAAGAATGGAACCTTCAGACATTAAACGTCCACAATTAGACTCTTGCTCGTTCTGTACCCCTTGATTCGCAGCCCCTTGGCCCTCTCGAAGAAGGCAGCCACGAGGCCCGGCTCGACGGGCTCGTCGCGGAAGCGTCCCGTGCCGGTATCGTAGCAGACGAACCTTTTTTCTGCGAGCAGGCGCGCCAATATAGTCCGCGTTCTTTCATCCGCAGCCAGGTGCGCCGGCAGGTCCCTCACCCCCGCAAGCCCGGCTTGCCCATCTATAAGCCGCTTGGTGTAATTGATGAACCTCGCGAGCTTTACGAAGGTATAGGTGACTTCCCTCGGAAAGAGAGGGTTAAGGGGCAGCATGACGCTTGAGCGCATCGACGGGAGCGGGACGTCCGCGGTCGGCGCGAGGGTCGCCGCCATGGGGCTGCCCGGCGAGAAGTAGAAGATGCTGGGCCCGAGGAGTACCCTTTGCCCCATGAGAAAACAGAGCGTTTCCAGGACGTGCGTCGGGCGCTGCCCCGGCATCCCCACGATGAAGTGGACCTCCACGAGAAAGGGAGACCCATCGAGCCAGGGAAGAAGGCGCACGAAAGACCTCTGGGAGTTCCTGCCTTGGGCCGCAACGACCGGCTCCGAGAGATCGACGAGGGAAAAGTTGAGACGCCGAAAGCCGGCACGGTGCATGAGCTTCAGCGTGGGGATGTCTACGTGGGCCGGATAGATCCCGTTCATTGCGGATAGCGTCATTCCCCTGTCGAAAAAAAGGCCCAGGACGGCGCGAAAGAATTGCCTGTCGAGGTTGAGCATATCATCCTCGAAGTCGATGGCCCGTATGCCCAGGCCGGCGCAGGCGTCTATCTCTTCTTCAATGCTTTCGATTCTCCTTCGCCTGTATGGTACGGGAGGTTTGCCGCAAAAGCCGCACGAGAAGGGACACCCCCTCGACGTGAGGAAAAAGGCATACCTTTTCCCGCCAATGCGATAGCGGTCCGGATCGATTAACTGCCGGGCGGGAAGGAGCTCCATGTCGGACTCGACGGCGGGAAGCCTGATGCTCGGACGCCCTTCCTCCCTGAAGCAGAGGCCGGCGATATTTTCCGCCTCCGGGACCCGCCCTGAAGAGAGCGCCGAAAGGAGCTTGAAAAGCGGCGTTTCACCCTCCCCCCTTATGCAATAGTCGACGTCTCGGCAGGCAAGGATACGCTCCGGGAAGACGGTAGGGTGTACGCCTCCCATGACTGTACGGATCTCCCGGTTCACCTCTTTGGCCGCAGCCGCCATTTCCAGCGCCTGCCGCTCGTAAGCGCTGCACATGGACGAGACGGCCACCACGTCCGGCCTTTCCTTCTCGATGATTTCCCTTGTAGCGGCAAGGTGGAGCCCGAACCTGCCGTACCGGGTGAATAACGAGAAAGGGGTGAAGGTCTTTTCCCTGTAGAAAGGCTCGAGCTCGGGAAAGCCATGCTCTAGGCGCTCCGCTCTGTATCCGGTCCTCGCGTCGAGGACGACTGCGTCCGCGACCTCCCTCACGGCTGCCGCGAGATACAGCAGGCCGAGAGGATAGGTCCTGATCGAGGTATCGTAGAAATCCTCGACGGGCGGCTGTACGAGGAGCACCTTCATGATTATCACTATAATGAAAAGCTGCCGCAAAGGGAAGGGGCAGGCAAAGAAGGCCTTTCCGCCGTATATCGCGGGTGTTGCACGGTTCTGGCATATTTCCCGGAAGCATCCGTCATATCCCCCAGTCCTCATCCCCGAAGGCTCCCCATTTTCGGGGAACCTTGCCCCCGGCTTGGTTTTTGCATCTACGATCAACCGGAACTGCCGGCTGTGAACTGTTGCGCCGTTGCGCAAGGGTCTCGGCGGTCGCGAAGAGCAGGACGTATGCTGTACGCAACGCGCACGCGGATGGCCGCCTGGTTGCAGGCTTTTTATGTACCTTGTCCCGGCTAATGAAACGTTATATACTGTTTCCACTTTGAATCTTCGGGGGAAATATGGCAGAAAATAATGATTTGGCTCAGGTCGAGGAGGTCCTTAAGGGGCACCCCAGGGAGGAAGGTTCGCTAATCCCGGTCCTTCAGGAGGTCCAGGCTGTATACGGCTACCTGCCGGAGGAGGCCCTCGCGCATGTCAGCAGGGGGCTCGACGTCCCTCTCAGCAGGGTTTACGGGGTTGTAACGTTCTATGCCCAGTTCTACCTCACGCGCCGGGGGCGCCACACGGTCCGGGTCTGCAGGGGGACGGCCTGCCACGTGCGGGGCGGGAAATCGGTCCTGAACACGGTCCAGGATTTCCTCGGGATAGAAGATGGGGAGACGACGCCGGACTTTGCCTTCTCCCTGGAGACTGTTGCCTGCCTCGGCACCTGCTTTCTTGCGCCCGTCATGATGGTCGACAGGAGCTACTACGGCAAGCTTGTCGGCCTCAAGGTGGGCGCCATCCTCGACCAGTACAGGGAAAAGAAGGGGGGGCAACGTGAATAGGCTGAGATCGACGTCCGACCTCGAAGCATTCCGCGCAAGGTTGAGGGAGGAGAGCGACCCGAACAGGATGGTCGTCCGCATCTGCATGACCGGGTGCAGGGCTTATGGTGCGGAGGAGGCGAGGGACGCTTTCGTTCGCGAGATCAGGCGCCGGGGCCTGGAGCAGAAGGTCGAGATACGGGAGACGGGGTGTCACGGCTTTTGCGCCCGTGCGCCCGTGGCTGCCATAGACCCCCTCGACATATTTTACCAGCAGTTCTCTGCCGACGACGTGCCCGAGATCGTCTCCCAGACGATCGAGAGGGGGACGATCATCGATCGCCTTACCTACCCCGAGCCTCTGACGGAGGAGCGCATAGCCCACAGGTCGGAGATACCCTTCTACAAGGGGCAGACGCAGATCGTCCTGCGTAACTGCGGGAAGATAGACCCCAGGAGCATCGAGCAGTACATCGCGCGGGACGGCTACGCGGCCCTTGGGCGGGTGCTCACAATGAAGCCCGAGGCGGTCGTGGAGGAGGTTAAAAGGTCTGGTCTCCGAGGCCGGGGCGGCGCCGGATTTCCGACGGGTGTCAAGTGGTCGTTCTTCGCTGCAGCCTCGGGTGACACGAAATACCTCATATGCAACGCCGACGAGGGCGACCCCGGAGCGTTCATGGACAGGGCAGTCCTGGAAGGCGACCCCCACAGCGTTATGGAGGGGATGCTCATAGCGGCATACGCCACGGGCGCGACGCACGGCTACGTTTACGTCCGCGCAGAGTACCCCATCGCCGTCGAGCACCTGAAAATCGCCACGGGCCAGGCGAGGCAGTTAGGGCTCCTAGGTGAGAATATCCTTGGCTCCGGCCTCTCCTTCGATCTTACGATCAAGGAGGGGGCAGGCGCTTTCGTCTGCGGCGAGGAGACGGCCCTCATCGCCTCCATAGAGGGCCGGCGCGGCACGCCGAGGCCCCGTCCCCCCTTTCCGGCCCAGTCGGGCCTCTGGGGAAAGCCGACTAACATCAACAACGTCGAGACCTTCGCCAACATCGCGCCGATCATCCTGAAGGGCGCTGACTGGTACGCGTCAATGGGGACGGAGTCGAGCAAGGGGACGAAGATATTCTCGCTGGCCGGCCGCATCAACAACACGGGCCTCGTCGAGGTACCGATAGGCGTGCCCCTCCACGAGGTCGTCTTCAGGGTGGGGGGAGGCATCCCCAGGGAGCGCCAGTTCAAGGCGGTCCAGATGGGCGGTCCTTCGGGTGGATGCGTCCCCATGAAGCACCTCAACCTGCCCATCGATTACGGCTCACTCGAGTCGGTGGGGGCGATCATGGGGTCGGGCGGCATGGTCGTCATGGACCAGAACACGTGCATGGTCGATGTCGCCCGCTTCTTCCTCAGTTTCACTCAGAGCGAGTCCTGCGGAAAGTGCGTCCCCTGCCGCCTGGGCACGAAGCGGATGCTCGAAATCCTTACGAGAATAACGAAGGGTGAAGGCCGGGAAGGGGACATTGAGCTGCTCGAGGAGGTGGGTAAGTCGGTCAAGGACGCGAGCCTCTGCGGCCTCGGCCAGACGAGCCCCAACCCCGTTCTTTCGACTATCCGCCACTTCAGGGAGGAATACGAGGCCCACATCAAGCACAAGCGCTGTCCGGCCGGCGTCTGCGACGCACTGGTCTTCGCACCGTGCGAGAACACCTGCCCGGTCCGCTGCGACGCTGTCGGTTATGTCTCCCTCGTTGCTGCGGGCAGGTACGAGGAGGCCCTCGACCTGATAAGGCTGAACATGCCCCTGCCCGGCATCTGCGGCAGGGTCTGCAACCATCCGTGCGAGAAGGTCTGCAAGAGGGGCGAGATCGACGACCCGGTCGCCATATCGGCCCTAAAGCGGTTCGCGGCAGACTGGGAGATAAAGCAGGGGAGAATGGCCCCGCCCACTTTTCTCGAGAAGGCGAAAGATGCAAGGGTGGCCGTCGTCGGCTCCGGCCCCGCGGGCCTCAACGCCGCATACCAGCTCGGCAGACGGGGCTATAAGGTGACAATATTCGAGGCCCTGCCTCTTGCGGGCGGCATGCTTGCCGTCGGCATTCCCAGTTTCCGGCTGCCCCGGCAGGTTCTCGAGCACGACATCGCCTTTATCTGCCAGCACAACGTGGAGATCGTCACGGGCAGGGAGCTCGGCAGGGATTTCACGGTACGGGAGCTCCTCGCCGAAGGCTACAAGGCGGTCTTCCTCGCCATGGGCGCCCATCTCGACCAGAAGCTGAATATCCCGGGTGAGGATGCCCAGGGCGTGCTGAGGGGCGTCGAGTTCCTGAGGCGGGCGAACCTCGGGGAGAAAGTCGCCATCGGCCAGAGGGTTGCGATAATCGGCGGAGGCAACGTAGCCATGGACGCGGCACGCATGGTCCTTCGCTTTGGCGCGAAGAGCGTGACGATCATCTACAGGAGGACGCGGGAAGAGATGCCTGCGAACATCGAGGAGATCGAGGAGGCTGAAGACGAGAAGATCACCTTCCTCTATCTGCTTTCCCCTACGAGGATCGTTACCGAGGACGGCAGGGTGACGGGGATCGAGTGCCAGAAGATGAAGCTGGGCGAGTACGACGCGAGTGGAAGGGCAAGGCCTGTTCCCATCCCCGACTCGGAGATCCTGCTTCCCGTCGACACGGTCATACCGGAGATCGGCTACGTGCCCCAGCTCACCTGCCTGAAAGACGGCGATGCCTTTTCCATAAACAGGAACGGCACGCTCGCCGTCGACCCCCTTACGCTCGCTACCGACGTACCCGGTGTCTTCGCCGGAGGCGACGTCGTCACGGGCCCCTCTACGATAGTCGAGGCGATGGCCGGGGGATACCGGGCGGCCGTATCGATTGACAGGTACCTGAAGGGGCAGGACCCCGCTGAGGACCGCGTCTACCGACCTTTGAGAAGGGCGGACGTGATGCGGGCGGAGAGCGAGGCCGAAAGCGGCGCCGAGAAGGAGCGCTACCAGATGCCGTACCTGGGCGTGGGATACCGTGTAAGGGGCTTTTCCGAGGTCAACCTGGGCTTCGACGAGGAGACGGCCGTTCTGGAGGCGAAGCGCTGCCTGCGGTGCGATCTGGAAAAGAGGAGGGGATAGCATGGGTACCGTCAACCTGACAATAGATGACATCAACGTAGAGGTCCAGGCAGGCACGACCGTCTTCTGGGCCGCAAAAAAGGCCGGCATCGAGATACCGCACCTGTGTTACAGCGAAGGGCTCAACCCTACGAGCGCGTGCAGGCTCTGCGTCGTGGAGGTGCAGGGGGCTCGAAACCTCTCGGCCTCCTGCTCGCTCCCCGTGTCGAACAACATGGTCGTCGGGACGGCGACGCCCCGCGTTCTGGCCGCCAGGCGCATGGTGCTCGAATTCCTGCTCTCCGACCATCCCGCCGATTGCATGACTTGCGAGAAGAGCGGGACGTGCGCTTTGGAGAAATACGCCTATGAGTTCGGTATTCGGAAGACGCGCTTCGAAGGCGAAAAGCACGCTTATCCCGTTCGTGACAGCAACCCGTTTTTCGAAAGGGACTACAACAAGTGCATCCTGTGCGGCAGGTGCGTAACGGTCTGTCACGAGGTGCAGTACTGCGGGGCGGTCGACCTGACGAAAAGGGGGTTCGGCACTAAGGTGGCCGCCTTCAGCGATAAGTCGATGAAGGAGACGCCTTGCGTCTTCTGCGGAAACTGCGTGAGCGTCTGCCCGACGGGGGCCCTGACAGTGAAAGCGGGCCGCTTCCAGGGGCGGGACTGGGAAATGAAAAAGGTCCCCACTACCTGCTCCTACTGCGGCGTCGGGTGCACCATCGTCCTCAACGTGAAGGACGAAAAAGTCGTCAAGGTGACCTCCGACAGAGAAGTCGGCATGAACAGGGGGTGGACTTGTGTGAAGGGCAGGTTCGGCTTCGATTATGTCCACAGCCCGGACCGTCTCACGGCCCCGCTGGTAAGGGAGAATGGCAGCTTGCGCAAGGCCGGATGGGACGAGGCCCTCGAAGCGGCCGCGGCCGGTCTGAAAAAGGTGAAGGACGCCTACGGACCCGACGCCATAGGCTTCCTCGTATCGGCAAAGTGCACGAATGAGGAGAACTACCTCCTCCAGAAGATCGCCAGGCTCGCCATCGGCACCAACAACATCGATCACTGCGCCCGTCTCTGACACAGCTCAACCGTCGCCGGTCTGGCGATGGCCTTCGGTAGCGGCGCAATGACGAACTCCATAAGCGAGATAGCGAACGCCGAGACGATCTTCGTGATCGGCTCCAACACGACCGAGAACCACCCCGTCATAGCCCTCGAGATAAAGAAAGCCGTTAGGAAGAACGGGGCCAAGCTGATCGTCGCCGATCCGAGGAGAATCGACCTCGTCGATTACGCGCACCTTTGGCTTGCCCAAAAACCGGGAACGGACGTGGCACTCGTCAACGGCATGATCAACGCCATCTTAGCCGGCGACCTCGTCAACAAGGACTTTGTGGCGGAGCGGACCGAGGGGTTCGCGGCGCTCGCCGAATCCGTTAAAGAATTCACCCCCCAGATAGCCGAGGCCATCACGGGGGTGAAGGCAGCCGATATCGCAGAGGCGGCACGCCTCTTTGCCAAGTCACCCAACGCTTCGATCGTCTATTCGATGGGTATTACCCAGCACACATCAGGCACGAATAATGTCCTGGCCCTTGCCAACCTTTCCATGGTGACCGGCCAGATAGGCAAGCCCGCCTCCGGCGTCAACCCCCTAAGGGGGCAAAACAACGTGCAGGGCGCCTGCGACATGGGTGGGCTACCCAATGTTTTCACGGGTTACCAGAGGGTCGAAGACGAGGCAGCGAGGGCGAAGTTCGAAAAAGCATGGGGCGGGCCTCTTCCCGCCCGTCCCGGCCTTACGCTCATGGAGATGATGAACGCCATAGGCGAGGGGCGCATAAAGGCGCTCTTCATTCTGGGCGAGAACCCGCTCCTTACCGATCCCGACTCGGCTAAGGTTCGCCGGGAGCTTTCTCATCTCGACCTTCTCGTGGTTCAGGACATCTTTCTCACCGAGACGGCAGAGCTCGCCCACGTCGTCCTGCCCGGCGCGAGCTTCGCCGAGAAGGACGGCACCTTTACGAACACGGAGAGGCGGGTGCAGCGGGTCAGGGCGGCCATAAAGGCCGTCGGCGAGGCGCGACCCGACTGGCAGATCCTCGTAGATCTCGCATCAAGGCTCGGTCTCTCCATGGCCTATCGTTCGCCCGAGGCGATCATGGCCGAGATAGCCTCGCTCACGCCGTCTTACGGAGGCATCACCTATGACCGCCTTAGCGAAGGCGGGATCCAGTGGCCTTGCCCTTCAGTAGACCATCCGGGCACCCCGTACCTGCACAAGGGGCAGTTCGTTAGGGGCAAGGGGAAGTTCCATGTGACTCCTTACGTGCCCGCCCCCGAGCTGCCCGACGAGGAATATCCCCTCTTTCTTACGACGGGCCGGATTCTATACCACTACCACGGGGTCCTTTCGAGAAAATCGAAGCCGCTTTCCGAGATGGCACCCGAACCGATAATAGACGTCAGCCGCGAGGATGCCCGCAAGATAGGCTTCAACGGAGAAGGGGCGCGGGTAGTCGTGGAGTCGAGGAGGGGGAGCATCGAGGCAAGGGCGCGGGCAGTCGATTATCTTCAGGAAGGGCTTGTGTTCATGACCTTCCATTTCAAGGAAGCGGCTGCAAACCTTCTGACCCTCGACTCCCTCGATCCCGTATCGAAGATACCGGGGTACAAGGTATGCGCGGTCAGGATCCGGAAGGCGACCGAGGAGAAATAGGACGGGAGGGAAAAGGCTTTTTCGTAGGACCAAAATCGTAGTTGACAGGGGCAAACCTAAGTGTTATTCTTGTTCGTGATTTTCTTCACGTTCTTCTCACTCATTCCCGCCATGGAAAGCCGTTTTTTGCTAACGAGAGCGGCATATGTCGCGAGGGATGGGGGAAACGTATGGTGGTCCCAGAAAATAGAGTAAAATTTTCGGACAGCGTAACGAAAAGGAGGTAACAGTATGTGGCAACTGAGGAATGATGCGCAGGCGAAGGTCGAGGCTGCGGTCAAGATATTCCTGCCGCCGTGCCAAAACAAATGCCCGATCCGCGAAGACATCCAGCGGACGAACGTTCTCATCTCCTTGCTCCCCCAGGACCCTGAAGCGGCACGTGCCGGCGTGCTGCAGATCGGTGATCACCTTCACGAGAGGAACCCTTTTTTCACCGTCTGCGGCTACATTTGCGGCATCTGCGAACGGGAGTGCAACTACAGGACCAAGGGCGGCTCCATCAAGAGAAGGCTTTTGAAACGCTTTCTTTCCGACACATACACGCCCTACATGAAAAAGAGGGCGGCTCTCGATATCAAGCAGGACGGCGAGAAGGTAGCCGTCATAGGAGGAGGCCCGGGCGGCCTGATGTGTGCTTGGGAGATGGCCAAGAGGGGGCATGACGTAACCATTTTCGATACAAACCCGAAGCTCGGCGGCGCCCTCCGGTACATCCCGAAGTATCGCCTTCCGGAGGACGTGCTCGACACGGCCGTGGAAAGTCTTGTCCGGATAGGGGGCATAAAGGTTGTCAAGGATGCCAAGCTGGAAGGCGACGTGATCTCGGACCTCAAGGCCAAGGGCTTTAAGGTGTTCTTCGTCGCCACCGGCACACCCTACCCAAGGCCGCTTACCTTCGGCGTCGACAAGGTGGAATGGCAGGGCATGGAGGGCGTAGAGTACGGGCTTACTTTGCTCGATGAGGCAGGAAGGGGCCTTCTCCCGCTTGATTATTACAAGGGCAAGAGGGTCGTCGTCATCGGCGGCGGCAACGTGGCCTTCGATGCAGCGAGGACCGCATACAGGCTTGGCGGCCAGGTAACCGTCGTCTGTCTCGAGAACGACGACAAGGCAACAAAGGACGGCATCCCGGCAGACGTCGAAGAGATAGAAGGGGCACATCAGGAAGGGATCAAGATCGTCTATTCCAGGGGTGTCAGGAACATTATAGCTGAGAAAGGAAAATTCAAGAAGATCGACTGCCCGAAATGCACGGGCGTCTTTGACTATAAGGGCTTCAATCCCCAGTTCGACTGCAGTGATTGTCAGGACGTGGAAGGTGATGTCCTTCTCATTACGATAGGCCAGATGTGGGACCGGAGCCTGTTGCAGAACTCGGGCCTTTTCGACGAGCGAGGCAGGCTTGCCGTCGATCCCCTTACCCGCAGGAGCATGCTCAGGGGAGAGGTCTTCATCGGAGGCGACGTCAGAAGGATCGGCTTCATGGTCGACGCCATGGCCGAGGGGAGGGAGGCAGCCCAGTCGATGGAGCGGTATCTCCGCGGTATGCCTATGCAGCGCTGGGGCCTCAGGAGGGAGACCACGGGGACGCCTGCCAGGAGCACCTTCAAGGCCGAACCCCCTGTAAAATGGACTTCCCCCGACAAAAGAAAAAACTTCGACATGTTCGAGATAGGCTTCACTCTCGACGAGGCTAGAGAGGAAGCAAAGCGTTGCCTCGCGTGCGGGCCTTGCCCTGCGTGCAAGGCGTGCGTTTCGGTGGGAATCCAGCCGGAGCTGCCGGCGGTGCAGGTCGACGAATCGCTATGCTCCGGCTGCGGCGTGTGCGTCTCCGCCTGCAACTACGAGACTGCCCAACTCGTCGAGACGAAAGAGATCGTGGAAGGCAGAGAGGTGAGGACGCGCCTCGTCAGCTACACCGATCCAATAAAGTGCAAGGCCTGCGGCATGTGCGTCTCCGCATGTCCTTCTGGCGCCAGGGAGTTGGTCCCCGACCTGTCGAAGATGGAGAAGCAGAACATCGGCGAAGAACCGGGCGTTGTCTGCTTTACCTGCAAGTTCGGTTACGGCTACTGCGGAAACGGGGTCGGGGCAGGGGTAAAGACATTCATCCCCGTCGCATGCATCGGAAAGGTTGACTCTACCGATGTCCTGAACGCTTTCAAGAAGGGGGCCGACGGGGTGCTCCTGCTCGGCTGCGGCGAAGGCGACTGCCACTTCCAGGACGGCAACGAGGAGGCGCGGAAGAGGGTATACCTCCTGCAAAAAGTGCTCGAATCCTTCGGCATCGAAAAAGAAAGGGTCAGGGTCGTCACTTCCTTCGATCCGGAAGGGGCGAGCGTCTCGAAGCTTGTCAAGGAATTCAAAGATAAGCTCACGGGTCTTGGACCGATCAGGGTTTAGGAGGAAGACATGGCTGATAAACCAAAAGTGGCAATAATGTGGCTTGGAGGCTGCGGCGGGTGCGACGAGGCAATCGTCGACCTTAATGAAAACGTTCTCAAAGTGGCGGCCGCCGTCGAATTTGTGCTCTGGCCGGTAGCTCTCGATTTCAAATACCATCACATAGAGGCGATGAAGGACGGGGAGATCGCCCTGGCCATCGTGAACGGCTCGGTGAGGAATTCCGAGCTTGAGGAGTTCGCCAAGGTCCTGCGCAAGAAGTCCCAGCTAGTCCTTGCCTTCGGCGCTTGCGCCTGTTTCGGCGGTACGCCGGGCCTGGCGAATTTCCGCTCCAAGGACGACATCTTCCAGTGGGTGTACAAGGACGCTCCGACAGTCACGAACCCCAAGAACAACTACCCCCAGACTGTCACTAAGGTGGACGGCAAGGAGCTTACCCTCCCGGAACTTTTCAACGACGTTCGCACCTTGAGCCAGGTCATCGACGTCGATTACTACCTTCCCGGCTGCCCGCCCCCCGTCAACCTCATACTGGAAGCGGTCAGCGCAGTGCTGGAGGGCCGCCTCCCCCCGAAGGGCTCTACGCTGGCGCCGGAGAGGGCGCTCTGCGACGTATGTGAAAGAAACAAGACCAAGCCCGACAGGCTGGCCGTCACCGATATAAAGAGGATACACGAGATCGAGGCGGACCCCGAGAAGTGCTTCCTGGCTCAGGGCGTGGTCTGCTCTGGACCGGCGACGCGGGCCGGCTGCGGTGAGGTCTGCCTGAAGATCAACATGCCCTGCAGGGGCTGTTTCGGCCCGGTCGAGGGCGTCAAGGACATGGGCTCCAAGTACCTGTCTGCCTTCGCTTCACTCATACATGGCCAGAACCTGGACGAGGCTCTAAAGGTCGTCGATGCCCTCGACGATCCTGCGGGTTATTTCTACCGTTTCACAACGGCGTCTTCTCTGCTGCACAAGAAGAGAGAAGCATCCAAAAAAGCGTGAGGTGTGAGCATGGGTAAAAAACTTTCGATAAATCCGGTAACCAGGTTGGAGGGCCACGGGAAGATCGAGATCTTTCTGGACGATCAGGGGGATGTGGAGGACGCCTATTTTCAGGTAACGGAGCTCCGGGGCTTCGAGCGTTTCTGTATCGGCAGGCCCGTGGAAGAGATGCCGAGGATCGTGCCGAACATCTGCGGCGTCTGCCCCACGCCCCACAACATGGCATCGACCAAGGCCGTGGACAAGGTCTACGGCGTCGAGCCGACCATTACGGCGAAGCTAATAAGGCAGCTCCAGTACAATGCCTTTTACGTGGAAGACCATTTCATTCATTTCTTCTTCCTCGCCGCGCCCGACTTCGTGGTCGGTCCAGACGCCAACCCGGGAGAGCGCAACATCCTCGGGGTAATCCAGAAGGTGGGGATGGAGATCGCGGGAAAGGTGATCGAGGTCAGGAAGAGGTGCAGGGACATTCTGCGCCTCCTCGGGAGCAAGGCCCCCCATCCGGAAGGAGGCCTGCCGGGCGGCGTTTCGAGGGGGATCAGCGAGGAAGAGCGAGCGATCATAAAGGAGACCGCCGACTATGCCGTCGAGTTCTCGAAGTTCGCGCTCCAGCTCTTCAAGAACGTTGTGGTCAGGAACCCGAAGTATCTAGACCTCGTCCTCGATGACGCCTATAACCTCAATACTTATTACATGGGCATGGTCGACGACAACAAGTGTGTAAACTTCTACGACGGCAATCTGAGGGTCGTCAATCCGGAAGGCAAGGAAAGAGCTTTGTTCGACCCTCAGTTCTATACGGACCATATAGCCGAGTGGGTAGAGCCCTGGACCTACATAAGGCTCACCTATCTAAAGGTCCTCGGCTGGCAGGGACTGAAAGAGGGCTTCGGCTCATCCCTCTACCGCGTCGGCCCGTTGGCCCGCCTGAACGCGTCGAAGGGCATGGCAACTCCCGAGGCGCAGGCCGAGTATGAGGAGATGTATGCGGTCCTCGGGAACAAGCCGGCGCACCACACGCTCGCCTTCCACTGGGCAAGACTGATAGAGGCATTGCAGGCAGCCGAAGACATGCAGCGCATCGCCGGTGACCCCCTTCTCACGAGCAAGGACATCCGGAACATGAACCTCCGCCTGACAAAGAAGGGTGTCGGCTGCGTCGAGGCGGCGAGGGGAACGCTGATCCATCACTACGAGACGGACGATAGGGGCCTCCTTACTAAGGCGAACCTCATTGTGGCCACGCAGCATAACGCGGCCCCTATCTGCCTTTCCGTGAAAAAAGCGGCCAAAGCCTTTATCAAAGGGGGAGAGGCGAAGGAAGGGCTCCTCAACATGGTCGAGATGGCCTTCCGCGCCTACGATCCCTGCCTCGGCTGCGCGACCCATACGCTCCCGGGAAAGATGCCCCTCGAGATAGTCCTCCGCGACCGCGAGGGGAACGTGGTAGACCGGATAGGGCGGGACGTATAACAACGGAGAAGAACCGGGCGGGGCCTCCCACACATCCAGGCCCTGCCCGGTAGTATCATGGCCTCTCACAAAATCCTCGTACTCGGGCTCGGCAATACTATTCTGGGGGACGACGGCGTAGGAATCCGCGTCGTGAGAGAGATGCGGCGCCTATGGGCCGGCGACCCCTCGGTCGAGCTGGTCGAGGCGAGCCTTGGCGGAATGGTGCTCCTCGACCTCATAACCGGATTCGATAAGGTGATCGTCGTCGACGCTATTATGGCGGAAGACCGGAAGCCGGCCGGGTTCGTCTACGATCTTTCCCTTGACGACCTGGGAGCCCTGGTGGTGCCTTACGCTTCCCACGCCCTCGATTTGAAGACCACGATCGAGCTGGGCAGGAGGCTGGGGTACAAGATGCCGGCGACAGTGGCTATTCATGCGGTCAAGATAGAAGAGAACACTCTCTTCACGGAAGAGTTGTCGCCCACCGTGGCCGCGGTGGTCCCCCTCCTGGCAAAACGCATTATCCAGGACCTCGACGGACCCCATAGTTAAAAGGAGCTGCCTCCCGGCGCATGCTTTCCTGCCTTTTCCTAACCTGCATATAACGTACTGCCATGGCGCCGGCGGCCGCCTTGCTTTCAGCCCGTTCTTCCCCTATAATGTGAGCTGCGTGCGGGTTTCGGGAGTCCTGGGCATTCGGCAATCGGCCAAAAAAGCGTAACAGGAGGTAGGCACTATGGCAAGCTACAGGTGCGTGGTGTGCGGCTACATCTATAATCCTGCCGAAGGAGATCCGGCCTCAGGGATAGCGCCGGGCACGGCTTTCGATGATCTGCCCGATTCTTGGGTATGTCCCGTGTGCGGCGCACCGAAGACGGAATTCGAAAAAGAGGGATAGGGGGGAAAGAATGCTTCTGGAGACAAAGCTGGCGGGTCTCGGGGTGCCGAAAAAGGGGAAGGTGCGGGACATTTACGATCTGGACGATACACTTCTCATCGTTGCGACCGACCGCGTGTCCGCCTTCGACGTGGTACTGCCTACGGGTATACCGGACAAGGGCAAGGTTCTCAACCAGCTTTCCCTTTTCTGGTTCCGTGCGATGGCCGATATCGTAAAGAACCACGTGCTTGAATCGGATGTCGACCGCTACCCTGCCGCTGTCCGGAAATACGCGGACGAGCTGCGAGAGAGGAGCATGATAGTAAGGAAGGCAAAGCCCTTTCCCGCCGAATGTGTCGTAAGGGGGTATCTGGCCGGCTCCGGCTGGACCGAGTACAGGGAGAAGGGGACGGTCTGCGGCGTCAGGCTGCCCGCCGACCTGCGGGAGTCGGAGCGCCTTCCCGAATCGATTTTTACGCCCACCACCAAGGCAGAGACAGGACACGACGAGGCAGTCTCCATGGAGCAGCTCCGCGAACTCCTGGGGGACAGACAGGCGGAGGAGCTGAAGTCCCTCAGCATCATGATCTACAACAGGGCAGCCGCCTTTGCGGAGACAAAGGGTATCCTCATAGCCGACACAAAATTCGAATTCGGCATCGCCGATGGCGAAACGATCCTGATCGACGAGGCGCTGACGCCGGATTCGTCGAGGTTCTGGTCGGCGAAGGATTACAAGCCGGGCAAGGGGCAGGACAGCTTTGATAAGCAGATAGTGAGGGACTATCTGAACACCCTCGATTGGGACAAGACCTATCCCGGCCCTGGCCTGCCGCCGGAGATCATCGAGAAGACAGCCGGGCGATACCGGGAAATATTTGAGATACTCACGGAAAGCCCCCTTCGGTAGCGAGGCGGTCCGAGGACATTGTTTCAAAGGGATAGGTGGGGCACAGGGTCCTTCGAGGACCCTGTGCGTTCACTATTACCTAAGCCAGGGCGTCTTTCATTGCGCTTGCCGGCGAAAATTTCGGCGCTTTCTTCGCCTGAATCTTGATCTCCTTGCCTGTTCGCGGATTTCTGCCGGTCCGGGCCTTCCTCTGGACGACTGAAAAGGTGCCGAACCCCGTAACCGTTACGCGGTCACCCTTTTTCAAAGACTCCTTTACCGCAGCCACGAAAGAATCGATCGCCTTCTCTGCCTGGGTCTTCTTGATCGCCGCACCCGCTGCCACCTTGTCTACAAGATCCTTTTTCGTCATTCCCCTTCACCTCCTTTCTTTTACGATTGGCGTTTTCATTTGTAATTATAATCTCTTCAGGGAACATTGTACGTGTTTTTCAAGCATAATGGAACAAAAATCCATCCTTAACGGTCGAAAAGATGGAAATTATCGAATAGGCGTCTTAATTTATCATTGGTCATGGAAAGGGCGGCGTTGCCTTTACACGATGAATATGTTATCCTACCTCCTGATATTTCTTCTGTTTCTGAAGCTCCCGTTCTTTTCCGTTTCAAAGAACTCACGAACAGAGAGATACCCAAAGATGTAAAGACGAAAAGGGCAGAACGTAACAGGTATTTGAGCGACCCGGACGAAGGACGGCAAAGCACGAGAAGGAAAGAAAAGAGGTAAGCGTGGCAGACGTAGAAGTAAACGACGGCAACATCGAGAAGGCAATCAAGGCGCTCAAGCGCATGCTCCAGAGAGAGGGCGTCCTCAAGGAGATCAAGAGAAGGAGCTTTTACGAGAAACCATCCGAAAGGGAGAGGCGGAAGGAAAGGGAGGCCAGGAAGCGGCGGCTCCGGGCGGAGAGGAGAAAACATGCCTCCGGCAGGGAGTGAGATGGCGGCTCCGTCCTATTGAACTTAAATCCCCCACCCTCCCGATACGACGATAGTCGTGCCGGTCACGTAAGAGCTATCGCCGGATGCAAGGAAAGCGGCGACCCTTGCGACTTCGTCCGGCTCCCCCATCCTTCCAAGAAGCGTTTGCGCTACAATAGGCGCTCTGTACTTCTCAGGCATCCGCTCCATCGGCGGAGTGCGTATGATGCCGGGTACTATAGCGTTGACCGTCACCCCCTCCCGCCCTGCTTCTCGCGCGACGGTCTTCGTCAACCCTATGACCGCAGCCTTTGCCGTACAGTAGGCTGCCTCCCCTTTGGCGCCTGAAAGACCGTAAATCGAGCTGATGTTGATAATTCTGCCCCACCCGGCATTTCGCATGTCAGGCAGGAGGAGTCTCACAAGGAGGAAAGGGACTACCACGTGTATCCCCAGTACATCGTTGAAGGCCTTTCGGTCCACCCTGGACGTAGTGCCCGGCCGGTCAAAGCCCGCGTTGTTGACCAGTATATCGATCAACCCTTCACCTTTGAGCGCCTCCACGAGGCGCGTAAGTTTCCCCGTGTGCATCAAGTCGATGAGGTGGCCTTCGGCCCTCCCGCCCCGTAAGGTTATGGCCTCAACGACCGTAGGCAGCGTACGTCTATTCTTGTCGAGGAGTATAAGGGCAGCGCCCTTTTCCGCGAAGAACTCTGCGCAGGCCCGGCCGATTCCCTGGCCCGCCCCAGTGATCAACGCCCTATGCCCGGAGAGGTCCATATTGGTTCCTTCCCTATTGTAAGCGAGGACCGGGGCAGATGGCAATAGCGCTGCTTGGCAGAAGACGGCGGCCGCCGGTCGCGAAAATAGCCGGGCCACGCTGAGACATGGTATACTAACCCATGTCTGTAGCCCTTACCCCCATCCCCCTTTCCATGCGCTTTCTCGCCTCCTTCTACAAGTACTATGATGCCGTAGAAGGCGTAAGCCGCGCGTACCTCGACGGGCAGTGGAGAAGATGGGCAGAAGAGCCCGGCATCAAAAAATACGCGGCCGGGAAAGAAGGCAAGGTAGTCGCCCGCATCGTCTATGATCCCCGTTCGAGCCTTATCGAAGAGATCCTGGCCGACGATCCCGGGCAGACTGAAACGCTCCTGCCCCAGGTCGTCGATGCGCTGATAGGGAAGGAGAGTCTCCTGGCAGCGGAAATCCTCGAGGCGGACGCAAAAAAGCTTTACTGGATGGTGGAGTACGGTTTTAGGCCCACCCGCTCCTATTCGGCCCATGGCCTTTCCTTCTTGAGGATGGACCTCTCCACCGCAGTCTACATGGAGCGGGCGG